>Ga0206129_10000698_pt1 | contig 50114 bp, 47 predicted proteins | sample Helgoland_Spring_8_FD_148616 | JGI IMG/M metagenome (GOLD analysis project Ga0206129, IMG submission 148616) | Pelagic subsurface seawater microbial communities from Kabeltonne, Helgoland, North Sea - Helgoland_Spring_Bloom_20160502_2 | ecosystem: Environmental > Aquatic > Marine > Epipelagic ...
AGAGGTTAATTTAGACACACAAACGGTTATTGAGGACGACACTTCCTTCGACGAGCCAGAGGTTAATTTAGACACACAAACGGTTATTGAGGACGACACTTCCTTCGACGAGCCAGAGGTTAATTTAGACACGCAAACGGTTATTGAGGACGACACTTCCTTCGACGATGAAGCTAATTTAAATTATAAACTGGGGTTAGATAGCGGTGACGAATCTAGTGTTAATGAAGGAGACATGAATTCTGAAAAATCAGACGAAATATTAGATACTCAGCCAATTATAGAAACAACCAGCTCAGGCGATGATGGTAATATAGAAAATAACAAATTGGGCCTCCAATCTGTTATAGGAGATAATACTAATAATACTCTGCTTAAATTAGATAAATTGTTAGAAGAAAAGAAAGTTGTAAGTAATCCTGTCGACGATTTTAGCTTTTTTGCCGATGCAGCTGATTTTTAAAAGTTGCGTTTATTTATTTATTAAAAAATAAATAACAACAATAAATGAATATTTTAATATTTTCCGCTGTTTCGGCTGTTCTGGCTACAGTATTATCCTTAATATATCACAAGATCAGAAAAAAAAATATAGAGACATATGAAATTTTAAAAGATGGAGTTATTGGTTTTTTATTAGGAGGTATAAATTATTTATTAGTTTCTAATTTAGGTGAAAACTTAAAAAAAACGATTACTGAATTTGATACAGGATCCCCTGATTTTTAAACTTTTTTTACATTAATTTTAGGACCTCGTCTTTTTCTACTTATTGTAAAATTCTCGTCATCACTGTCGTCGTGATTTGGGTTATAATTATCCTGATGATATTTCCATAAAGTAGGGTGTCCTATTTTAAAATAACTATGTGAATCTGCTTTATACCAAAATACCTGGTCTTCTAATTTATTACTTTTAGAATTGTTATTAATGACTACACATTCGAAATTTTCGGTACATTGGTCCATTACCTGATTGAATACTTCTAAAGTATGAAACATACCCGCGTATTGTTCATACAACCTCTTTCTGTTTGCTTGTATATTTTCTCTTAAAATAAATATATAGTCAATATTAGTCCGTAGAGATGGCGGAATCCCTAAAGCATACTGCATAGTAAGAATAAAAGTACTTTTAAAATGCCTCCCATTCATAAATAAAGCTCTTATATCTGTGTTTTTTGTCCACGATGGATCATATAAACAATCATCTAAAATTAAAAAAGCCCGAGGGTCCACATTGCTGTTGTCCTTTTGTAATTTCACAACTTTTTTTTGTCTTTTAATATAATTATTAATAGTTTTATCAGTAAATTGGTTGTGGATAAATATGCTGGGCATAATTTTAGAGTAAAATGAATTCGAACCCTCTGTTCCACTTATTACGCACCCAACAGGGATATCTTGATGGTAATATAATAAATCCCTCACTAAAAATGATTTACCAGTTTCACGCTTACCTATAAATACGATTACCTTTCCATCAGGTATAGATGTCATATCAAACTTTTTTAGTTCTAAAGTCATTATTTAAATAATAGATAAATTAAATGCTTATTTTACGCAAACATATATTTAAACACACGGACATAATATATATCAATGACAGACATAAAACTTATCATAAACCAGGATGTATATAAAGACAATATTGCTACCCCTACAATATTACTATTTATTTTCGGAGGCGGTCTATTTATAACGTCAATTATACTTAGATTAATTTATAACTATTCGGCGTTAGTGGTAATACCCCTTTCTGCTTTAGGAACATATTGTTTATTCCCAGTTATTCATGATGGGAGTCATGGGTCTATATGTAAAAATAAATTTTATAATGAATTAATATCTTATATAGCAGGGGTGCCTTTTTTCTTTGCACCATTTCCCACATGGAGATTCATTCATCTGCGACATCACCGGTATACCAATATACGTGACAAAGATCCCGATTATTATGCCGGGGGTGGAGTACAAAATTCCTTTTATTTACCTATAAGATGGATTACTCATATATTCCATTATTATGTTTATTTTATCACAGAACTAATAAAAATTTTATATAAAAATATTAGAAATAAATTAATAAATGAAGATAATACATGTGAAATAGAAAATATTTACAAAATAACATCCGATAAAATAATTAAAGATAACACTTTTATTCTGTTTATAACGGGATTTTCTATATTTTTAAATATATTAATTGTATATTATACTTACTGTGCTGGAGTATTTGATGAACTATGTATTTTATGGATAATTCCTAGCACCATTACAATAATGCTACTATCCGTGTTATTTGATTATTTACCACATAGATATTACGAAGTAGATATCTTAGAAAATAAATATAAAACCACCAACATGACGCATGGACTTATGACAAAAAAGGGTAAAGTTAATAAACTAATAGCGTTTTTAACATGCAACCAATTAACTTATCATAATATTCATCATCTATATCCAAAGGTCCCCTTTTATTTATATCCTAAAATATGGGATGATAATAAAGATGAGCTTATTAGACGTGGTACTAAGGTGCAGGCTATTTTTTAGTTAAATTTTATTATTAAATATATGAGATATGTTTAATAATGAAGTTATATAAATATTTGAATGTTGGGGATATAAATACCAAAATATTCGCCACAGTTAAAAAAAGTTTAAAACAAAATTATAAAATTTACGATAAAATAAGTATGTATTCCGCTAATTTAGAGTTACTTTCATATAACACTAAAAATAAAAAATTTAATAATAAGTATTCCCTATTTAAGCTTTTAAAAAAAAAATATAGACTAGGTTATAAGGGGTTTGTATATAAAGCCATCGTATTCCATAATCGAAAAAAACATTATAGGGAAATATTTATGAAAGAACTTCCCATATTCCCCCCACAGTATAATTATAATTTAAACAAATATAAAACACATAATTATAATGAATATAAATATAACTTTTATAAATATAACCACCATTCCTCGTCTAATATAGAGGTGTTTTTAAGTTATATTTGTTCTAAATTATACGAGCTTCGTGTTTCTCCTAATTTTTGTTTATTTTACGATTGCTATTCGGTAGTGCTCAAGAAATTCAGCTATGAGTTAGATAAAATATCGCATAATATCAAATCTACCAATTGTAAAATATTTGAGTCAAGTGACGAAATTATTTTAGAAAAAAAACTCTGTCCAGTTATTTTATTGGCTTTAGAAAAGTTAGATTTTGACTTAGATACCATTAATTTGGAAAATGAGATAGATTTAGATTTTTTCAAATCTATATTTTTTCAAATATACTCTAGTATTTATATAATGTATACGGTGGCGGGGGTGCAGCATAATGATTTACATATAGGGAATATTATGCTAAAAGTTACCGATATAAATTTTTTATACTATAAGATTAATACTATTATTTATAAGATTCCTACATTTGGGTATATCGTAAAAATTATAGATTGGGGTAGGGGGACATATGACTATAATACTTTTATAGGAAATAATAATATTTTTAATAAAAACAACGATTGTGAAAATCAGATAATTTTTAACAGAATTAATAAAAAACCTTTAGTATCAAAAAATAATTGGGTTGATATAGTGACTATAACGCAAAATATATTATATAATTTTCCCAAAATAAAATTATTTAAAGAATTTTACACTTTTTTAAAAAAAAATATAAAAATGGATAACGGTCTCTATTTAACAACAAAATCATTTAATTGGGAAATATATGAACATATCGCTAGAAATGATTTTAATATTAATCCTTTAGAAATATTACAAAATAATGAATTTAAATTATTTCAATCCAACGAAAAAATCACTAAAAATGAAATAATTTATCCAATAATATGATACTTAGTCAAAAACTTTAAGACGTTCGAAATTTTTCATTAGAATTTCAGATTCTTCTTGATTAATTCCTTTTTCTCCAATAACTTTCTTCAGGGGGTATTTGTTCCACGTGTTGTCAGAATTAAATAGGGATTCATGCATATAATTTATATTATATAGAACAGTATCTTTATCTATTGAATAAGATTTAATAGCATCCCTTTTCTTAAACTTTTTTATAACTATTTCCTTCGGTGTATCAGTTCCTATAATTAAAAGACTTATACTTATTAATAATATTACTAATATAACGATATTCATTTATAATTAATATATCTAAATATAATTTTTATTGTTAACAGACCTATTATAGAAAAAGTCGTTATATAACCCAAAACCACCCGACACATTTAATAATTTAGGCGCCAACTCGAATACGCTCGTTATATCAGGTTTAATATTAGAATCCCTATTAGTTTTAATCATATACTCATCCACATATTTATATTTTATTATCGTTTTAGTGTTTTTTTTGAAACGATATATATAATATATAAATATCGCTATTAAACCCAATTTAATTACCGCATTAAATTCTATCAAAATAAATTTAGAAATTGTTATAAAAAGGTGTATAAAATATTTAATAAAATTCTTCATTAACTTATTATAATATATATATAATTATTATTATAATAGTTTAATTAGCTGTATTTACTACACTTTCGTCTGACCCAGCAGTATCTAATTTTCTCTGCATCCAAGGGTCAACATCTTCCATACCATCAGTTAAATTAGAAACCTCTGAAACATTTGCCTCTGCTTTTTGTTCAAGAAATTGTTTCTTTTTATCGGCTTCTTGTTGTTTAACATAATCTATATTTTCCCGGAAATGTTGGTCTTTATTATCTTGATTTTCGCGATATTTTTTAATAAGATTATTAAGTTCAGATTCGGCATACTCTTGACCTTCAATTTTATCGGGTCTGGGATCCCACGGAAGCCAGTATCCAACTTGTCCGATGTATACATTAAAATTAGGGTCCGCGCTTTGAAGTTTTTTTGCTTTCATTTGCGCTTCTTTTAGAGTAGAATATACACCTCTAACTTTCACTCCTCTTACACTTGTTTGGAAATCATGCTCCTGATTAAATTCTTCCTGTAACTTAGCTTCATTAACATATAGAAAATCTGTATATTTTTCTACAATAGAATCAGAATCTAAATCATAATTTTTAGCAATAGTCTTTAGAAATTTATGTACAAATTGTATATTTTTTTCTTGTAATATTTTTTCGGGGGAAATAAATGACAAGCAGGTGTAATTTTGTCCACCGATTGGTGTGTCTACCTCTAAAAAATCTTCAATTGTATTGTCTTCCATCTATATCCTATATATAAAAATAAGACTTTAAGTTTTTATAATTTGTAAAATTATTTTCTTTTTATATTATATAAAAATGGAAGGTATTAAATCAGAATTAAACAAGCTCACCAGTGCTTTTGACTTACAGGAAATTTTAAAAAGAGTTATCAAATACTTAATTGAAGGTTTTGCTGTCGCAATCGCCGCCAAATACATCCCAGCAAAAGGAAACCTTCGTATGGAAGAAATTGTAATGATTGCTGTAACTGCTGCCGCGACATTCGCCTTATTAGACTTATACGCCCCAAGTATTGGCGGCGCCGCCAGACAAGGTACCGGTTTCGGTATTGGTGCTAACCTTGTCGGTTTCCCCAGATTAGGTTAAATATATAGAAAATTTTAAATAGTTACTTGTTAAATTTAATTTAAATTTAATAAATAATATTTCTCAGACCGTTGGAATAAATTGCCAATTTAATTCGCTGCATATTTTTTTCCAAACCTCATCATGCTCGTGTAATTTCTCTCTTGATTTAAGAAGTCTGCAATATGGGAGATATTCGTCTTCTTCTAAAAGTTGAAAAAATTTAAAAAATATATATGGATAAGAAAAAAAATTAGCTCTTTTGTTAGGACAATATTTTAACCAGGGGCCTTGTACTTGCTTAAACATATTTCTTAATTTATCTTCTAGAATATTATCTAAAATAGGAGCCGGATTTCCGGAAAGACGGTTCATAATATAATGACTATGTTCGTAGTATTTAGTTAATTCTAATTTTTTTAAGACTTCTCTTATTTTATCAGCTGTAATATTTTTAATATTTATATACCTTTCTTTTTTCAATTCTTTTAGTATTTTGTTATATATCCCATCCCCAATATCAGTCGACTCTTTCGCTTGAAATTGTGATAAAAATTCATTCGCGTGATTTATTTTTTTATAAGCAAAATATGTTACTTCTCGTGGGGGCTCCTTGTATGAAGGAGTATTGTTATTAATAAGAATTTTTTCCATACCACCACATTTTGGACATATTAATAATCCCTGTTTTTGTTTTATGATTCTACGTTCCTTACACGTTTTACACATATCTAGGTTTTCAGCACTAATAATTGCTCTTTTAGGAACAAAATCCTTATTAGTTAATTTACTAAATTGGTTCATTATTGTTTTTTTTTTTGAGGGGGATACAGTTGATATATTTGTATGGTTTTTAGACGATGAAAAGAAGTCAATAACGGTTTTATTTTTATTATCAGAATAGGGAATCTTATTATATTCATATAATAAATAACTAGATTCCAATAAATAATCATAGTATTCTTTGTTACTTTTTATCGATTTAATTTGTTCTTCAAGTTCATTTATATCTAACGATATTTTGTATTTACGCTCTAATTCTTTCTTTTTTAAATCTGCGTGAGGTATATCACTCAAAAGGTTTAATTCTTGTGTTAAATCTTTACAACATTTCTCTAATTCAGGAAGATTACTAATGTCTTTATTAAAAATAGCTAATTTATTTTTATGTTTTTCGTTTAGAGTTGTTTTAATAGGTTTATTTTTCTTCTTTTTCTTCTTAATTTTTTTCAACGAATCCATTTAAGTTAATAATAATATTTAAGAAATTATCTTTATTTCGTTTTAAATAGTTTAAAAGATTATTTACTAATTATAATGAGTAATAGTGAAACATATACTAAGGAATTGTGTAAAATGATTTTCATATACAATACCTTATTAAATGGGTGGTCTGTTAAAATGTTAGGCAAGGACAAATTCGAGTTTATTAATAGAAAACAGGAAGTTCGAAAAGAGTATTTTAATGATACATTTATTAAAGATTTTTTAGAAAAAAATATAAGTGATAAAAATAAATATATTTTAAACCGAAATAAATAATCTAAATAATTATCTTCTATTAATATATATAAGAATTATGGGAGGTGGTCTAATGCAATTAGTAGCCTACGGGGCACAAGATATTTACTTAACAGGTAATCCACAAATAACATTTTTTAAGGTTGTGTATAGAAGACATACTAATTTTTCTATAGAAAGTATAGAACAAAACTTTAATGGAACCGTTGGTTTTACAAAAACTGGTACCAAAAATACATGCACTATTTCAAGAAACGGAGATTTAATACAAGGTATGACTCTGAGAATAAGAATTAAAGATATTTCCGCGGGAGGAGCCGGTTCAAATTGGGCTTGGGCCCCATATTTAGGCCATAGGCTAATTCAGTATGTCCAATTAGATATTGGTGGTCAACTTATTGATAAGCATTATGGTGAATGGCTTCATTTATGGAGTGAATTAACTTTACCCGAATCAAAGAAGGTGGGGTATAATAAAATGGTTGGTCAGCGAACTGGAATAGTTGGAAACCGAAGCGCTAATGGGGTGATAACAACTTTAAGTGGAAACGAATGTGAAAATGATTTTACACTTAATATCCCTCTTCAGTTTTGGTTTTGCAGAAATCCTGGTTTAGCACTACCGCTTATTGCTTTACAGTATCACGATGTAAAAGTAACTGTAAATTTCAGATCAATAAAGGAATGCCTGAGAAGTTACGGTTCTGATACTAGCTTCCAGGGAGGAGGAACTCCTGACGATGGAGGGAGTAGTATATCATGGCAAGACGTATCACTATATGTTGATTACATATATTTAGATACCGATGAGCGAAGAAGATTTGCTCAATTAACTCACGAATACTTAATCGAACAAGTTCAACAAACCGAGCAACAATTAACAACAACCACCGGTTTAGTAAATCTTCCTTTTAATCATCCTGTAAAAGAATTAGTATGGGTAGCTCAGAGGGTGGCAGCTGATGCGTCTGGGGAATACTGGAACTATGTTACAGAAAATACTAACAATCCATTCAATTTAGGAGGTAGCGACGATAGACATGGCGGAGTGAGCAAAACGGGAGCGGACCCATTAAATATGGTCGAAGAGTGCCGGCTTCAATTAAATGGCAGTGATAGATTTAGCACAAGACGCGGTGATTACTTTAATTTGGTTCAGCCATACTATCACCATACAAGAATCCCATATAACGGTATTAACTCCTATTCATTCGCTCTTAGACCAGAAGAACATCAGCCTTCTGGGACGTGCAACTTTTCTAGATTAGACAGTTCAAAATTATATATGACTCTTGCTGATGTCACGAACCAGGCTACGAATGTAACAGTTTATGCAGTTAACTATAATATCCTCCGTATTCAGTCTGGTATGGGTGGATTGGCTTATTCTAATTAAGAATTTAATTCAAGATTTAAACAAATATTATCACCGTCTAATATTTGTCTAGATTTCTTAAACAATTGGTACATTTGTAAATGCCCAAACGAACCCTCCATTTTAATAATTTTTTCTTTAATATAATTATTAACTCTTAGAAAAACAAGGCATTTTTCAAATATATCCATCGTGTTTTTTTTTGTTTTAAATCTTCTTTGGTGTTTATAGCAAACTTTATTTTTAAACGTATTAATTATATTTGATTTGTAAGCGCTAGTATTTAATTCAAATATAATTGTTACTATATCTTTACAGATATCACTAATATCTATCTGTTTAATTGTCACGCACCTGTTCATCTTAATACAGTTATCGCAACAACGCATACACGGTTCTAAATCTGGTTCTCCTAAATAATTGGACATCGCTGCGTGGCGACATTTTTTTTTATTTATACAAAAATTTTCAAAGAATTCTAGCATCTTAATGGTATTTTTCATATTTGTCCTGTGTTCTAAAAATTGTTCACGAGTTCGTTGGTATTTTAAACTATTTCTAAAAGAATATTTTATTAATTTTTTAGCATTAGCCCTGTCGTTTTCGGAGTAGAATAAAATGCAATTACTATTCTCGCCATCTCTTCCTGCCCTACCTATCTCCTGGTAATAGCTTTCTATTGAAAACGGGATATCGTTATGTATGACAAAACGGACGTCTGATTTGTCTATACCCATACCAAAGGCAATCGTAGCAATTATTACCTTGATTTCATTAGCTTTCCATTTCTCTTCTATATTATTTCTAAGCTTTTTTTTTAAACCTGCGTGATACGCCTTTGTAGCCAAACCACCTTCATTTAGATATTTTTCTAGAGTTTCGCATTTTTTTCTTGTTTGGCAATAAATAATACCACTTACCTCTTGGAAATTTACATGATTAAGAATAGTTAAAATATTTTTATTATGGTTTTTTAAAATTCGGGATTTTTCTATAATAGAAATATTTAAATTTTTTCGAAAATAGGACTTTGTATACATTTTATATTGTTTAAATTGTAATAACCTAACTATTTCATTCCTTACATTTATTGGAGCGGTGGCCGTCAACGCCATTATAGGAACGGTGGGCCATATTTCTCGTATTTTTTTTAAAGCCTTATAAGCGGGTCGAAAATTATTCCCCCACTGAGAAATACAATGGGCTTCATCTATGACAAACCGATCTAACGAACCCTTATCCTCTAATATATTAAGATATTCCCTAAAGGTCATGTTTTTTTCTATTGTTTCGGGGGTCGTATAAATCAAATGAACACTGTGGTCAGTTTCATATATAACTTCATGTAATAATTGTTTTTCTTTTTTTGTTGTATCTCCATAAAAGGTTATTACAGGGATATTCTTCTTCTTTAAATTATCAACTTGGTCTTTAATAAGAGATTTAAGTGGGCTAACAATAATTGATATACCTTTACTGCTAATCGCTGGTAATTGATAACAAATACTTTTACCGCTGCCTGTGGGTAGAACTACTAACTGGTCGTAATTCTTAGTGGTGTCTTTAACTATTTTATGCTGAGGTGTAATAAATTCATCATAGCCAAAGGAGTCTTTTAAATGTTTAGACCAATTCATGCGCAATATTCATTAATAATAATTTTATTAATAAATTTTACTTCAAATTATAAATATTCGAAAAAAATTAATATATCGTTTAATAGTAATGGATACTAGATTTTGGGGGCCAGATGGTTGGAAGTTATTACATTCAATAGCATATAAATTTCCAAAAAATCCAAATCAGAAAACACAAAAAAAATACATTAAATTTTTTAATAGTCTACAGCACGTATTACCCTGTATTTATTGTAGAAATTCATTCTCAAAATATCTGAAAGAATTACCTGTAGAAAATCATGTTAAGAATAATGTCACTTTTTTTAAATGGCTTTACTGTGTGCATAATAAAGTTAATAATAAACTAAAAACACAAGGCATAAATCCAAAATCCAACCCCAAACTATCAGAAGTAAAAAAATTCTATAAAGATTATGTCAATAAAAATAGCTTTTTAAAATGTAACGACGCTCCAGGAATGATATTTATTTATAGTATTATTTTTAATTACCCCTTAAATAAAGAGGACTTTAAGACTAAAGCTAGAATATATCAGCATAAAATATTTTTTAAATTACTAGGAGAGCTATACCCTTATGAATATTTCAGGAACGATTATAATAATATATTACACCAAACAGATTTTAATAAAATACTACAGAAGAGATGTTTATTAAAGAGGTGGTTCTATAATATAGACAAAGTGCTTAACGAAAAGTGCTTATCCTACAACGAACGCTGTAAATTAATAGAATTATATAGAGCATCGTGTAAAAAAAACACTTGTCGAAAAAAGAATTAAATATAATTAATACGAGTACCCTAAATAAATTTCATTAATTTTTTTTTCACAATTTAATAAGCTTTCTTTAAACTCTGAACATGTTTTCGGCTGAGTCTTTGCTACAAGCCATGCTCTATGATAAAATTGTTCACTCGATTCGGTTGCCTTTTTAATTAGTATATAACTTTTATTCTTATATCTTATAATTTTTTGTATCATTTACTAAATATTATGTTTAGTTAATATTTAATAAATAAATTAATCAAATTTAATAATTTTTGATACTACTAGACTATAAGATAAAATTCCTAATAACACATATACAACAAATTCTAAATAATTAGACCCTAATAAAACGTGTTCTCGGGGGTTAGCTACAAACATAAACATATTTATTACTAGCAATACGGTAACCACTTTAAGAGAATCCTTAACAATATTTTTGTATTCTTCGTCTAAATTTTTTAATTTCAAGTCTATAAACATATTATATATATATTTGATAAAAATTATAGAAAATAACTTAATAAATTTTAAATGAGTTTAAAAATTATTTTAAATATATTTTATTTATAATAATATGGGATACATACGAATTATGGGAGGCCTTACGGTCTTAGTAGCAACTTTATTTGCAATATTTTTATTATATAGAAGAACCAATATTCTTTTAGAACAATTTAGCACATTAAATAATGAACTGGTTTCTATAAAAAACTTTTTAAGAAAAGGACCTGTAAGAACTTCTGGGCCAGCTGTGAATATTCCTTTAGCCCAATCGACGGTGGCTGTGGGCGCAGTAACCGGTAACAATATCCAGCAAGAACAGGAACAGCCTATAGAAGAAATTGCTAAAGAACGAGTAGCACTTGCGCAAAATAATATTAACATGTTAAAAAGCTCTATAGAAAATTTAGAAAATATGATAAGTTCATCCGAAGAAGAAAGCGAATATTCAGATACGGAAGAAAGTGGCGAGGAAGCATTAGAATTGGATGGCGCCGATGACGAGGAAATCGAAATAGAAGTGGCGGGAGAGGATATGAAACAAACATTGGAAGAACTTGAGTTAGATAATAAAAATATTACCAGCTATGATTTAACGGATAATAATGAGCCTAATTCCGAGTTAGAAGTTCTAGCAAATAACCCAGATTTATCAAAATTATTGGATACACTTTCAATAGAATCTGCTAACCCACAAGAATCTGAAGAATTAACACCAATCACTCAGAATTTAGAAAATATTACTAAAGAAATTAAAGAGGCTATTCTGGAGAAGTATTCTAAAAGAGAGTTAGAAAATTTATGTGCTAAACATTCTCTTAGTAAGTCAGGGAATAAAAAAGTATTGATTGAAAGATTATTAGAAAGTGGACATACATTTAGTAAAATAAGTTCTGGAGCAGCAAGTCTTTCTGAAATTTAATAATATTAATTGAATATAATAATATTTAATTATAATATACAATGGCTGACTGTTTCAGATCAACAAATAATAAATATTTATCTCATCCGGCATTAATGTCTGATGGAAGAGGATTCACAGATTATCGTTCTTCTCGTGAAATGAATAGTATTTTAATGAATGAAATGAAAATAGTAAAATCATATCAATATAAGGAATTTTTAGGAAATAATTCCGATAACCTTATTAAGATTGACCGAGAAGAAACTATACTTAATAACGGGTATGGAAGTGTAAATAAATCGTTTGAACAAGGAACTATGTTACCAGAAAAATATATTAGGAAGTGTAATAAGAACTATTGCGAAGTTACATTAAATAATAAAAACGGTTTAGGTACTGGTATCCAATACAGTAAAAAGGAAACTTGTAATTTAGAAAATAAAAGACCCGAATCGGTTTGCCATAATAATTTAAATAATGTATATAATTCATAATTTAATTAATAATTAATAATCTAATATTTTAATATGTTATAATATTAAGATTATGTCAAGTAAATGGGAGGAGAGTTATTTAAAAAATATGAAATGCGAAAATGAAATCATAAACAACGGAGATGGTGAATATACCGTCAGGGGGTTTATCCCAGATATAGATTCTAATTCTACTTTAATATATTGGGCTGCTAATCCTCCTACATACAACGGTTCTTTTACAGGCTCTGGATTACCATTCCCTAATCCTGAAATTGCATACGAGAAGACCGTAAATAAGGGGTCGGTTAAAACAATTGGTGGACATTATGAATTTAAATTAAGATACCCAAATGCATATTACGTGGGCTTAGGGGCGAAATTTGTAAAACCATGTGTTCATATAAAAGTATGCCAACCATATGGAAAGGATATAGTTAAAACTATTAAATTAGGTAATAGTATCCCCTTTCGTTCTAACTCTCATCCGGATGGACAAAGAACATCAAGAAATAGAACAGATAGTTTATTCTATGATGGACGGGATAAGTTACCTATAAGAACCCAGGAACAAATATTAAGAGACAGTTCTTATCCAGATAGCAACGACATGCCTGATAATTTCTGGGGAGGGTCTATACCGCATCCTTAAAAATATATAATTTTATCTAAAATAGTTTTAACGGATGGGTCATGTGATACTATAATAAAGGTTTTATTTTTAGAAAAAACATTTATAAAATCTAAAATTATTTTTTTAATACCCTCGTCTAATCCAGTTGTAGGTTCGTCTAAGATGAATATTTTGGAACTCTGTTTAATAAAGGCCTTTATTAGTAATACCATCTGACGTTGTCCACCACTTATTTTATTTCCAGCTATTCCGACATTAGTATCTAAGCCTTTGGGTAAAGTATCAAAGAGTGTTATTCTATTATTTTTAATAAAGTCATAAACTTTATTATTACTAATTTTACTCCCATATTTTATATTTTCTAAAATACTCGTATTAAATAGCATATTATTTTGACTTACATAAGATATTTTATCTCTTAAATAATTTAGATTGAAATGGTATAAATTGGTACCATCTATTTTTATACTACCTTTATTAATTTTATAAAATCCTAATAATAATTTTACAAATGTTGATTTACCAGAACCAGAATATCCATAAATTCCTAAATTTAGCCCCGCTTTGATATTAATAGTTCTATTTTTAATAATAGGTTTATATTTATTATAACCAAATGAAATATTATCAACTATTATTTCTCCCCTCGTAATTTGCTTAGTTAAAGTAGTATCTCTATATTTTGTCTGTTTGCTTATATTTTTCAAAAACGTTTCTGCATTTGAAAGTTGCCCCATATACGTGCTTAAATAAGGTAATTCTCTGGTAATACTATTTGTATACGAAAAATAATATGTAAACATTATAAGGCACGTTATGGCCGATTCACTAGTAATTTGTTTATTTTTTACAAGATAAAATAATAGATATAAAGTGACAGAGAAGAAAATAATAGAATTGATATTAATAGCCAAAAATAAACCGTTATTACAATTTTTTGTTTTTAAATTAATTTTTAAATACTGTTCTTCTAAGTCTGTATAATTTTTTATTTCATTAGAAACATTATTATTAACATATATAGAAAATAAATTATCTAATTTATCCTTAGTCGTTTCATTCATGTTATTGAAAAAAGTATCACGTGTTTTGGCTTTTGCAATGCACTTTACTCCTAAAGCCTTATATATAACGAAATCTACTAAAGGTAAAGAAATAGCTAATAAAAATAGGTATTTACTCTGTTTTAAAAAATAGATATTTAAAACGATGAGAGTGAGGATTCCAGGTACAAATACGGTTAGTAATGTTAGAAAAGTTCTTTTAATAACACCTGGTAGAATAATAATATTCCCTAAAAACTTCCCTATTTCTACATTTTTATAATCTATCTCATATCTTTGTAACAAATTGTCATAAAAATACTTCCTGATCTCTAAATAAAATTGCGGAAAAATATAATCTTCAATATAATGCAGGAAAGCATATGCCAGTTTTATTATAGTATAACAGGCGCATAAATATATAAATAATTTAGAAATAAGTTCTTTGTTTTTTGTAAATTTAGGGAGATTTTGTGACAATTTAGATATTATTTTAGACATCGCTATACTTTCAAATGGATATGTTAAGGCAATAACGCTAAAATATATTATAAATTTCCATTTATTTTTTAAAAAATAATTTAATGTTAATTTTACTGATAACATTTTATTATTATAGGTATAATATAAAAATTTCAATTGCTTAATTAAATTGAACTTAATGGGTGAGTATACGGGTTATTTTTAAAAGGCTTTAATAAGATAGGATTTATTTGTTCATCTAATATATTATTATTATACTGGTGCCTTGTTCGATTATGAATACTTGTATCGGTGTAGGTAGTTAAATAACTTATATCTTTATTGGGTTTTCTATTATTTGCTCTTCCCGCCGCTATTTTTCCTATACTCATATGTATTTTATCGCTGCCATTTGTTAATTTAACTGATTCTGGTGTAGGTTTCCGACCCTTCAGGGTTCTTTCTTTAGATTCGTTAATAGTAGCATTGTAATCTGTATCATATGAAGTGGTTTTTTTGTAAAATGAATTTGCTGAACCACCGTATTCTCTGTCGGACGTAGTTTGTCTATTAGTATTTGGTGCGGTTTTAACATTAGTAATATAGCCTAACCCACGGTGCTCATTTTCAGCTGGCCCAGCATATTGGAAATTAGATGTTAATTGTTTTTTAGTTTCAGGTAAGTGGTCATTTGGGTCATATGTTGTTAATTTAACTGGACCCTTTAGGTATCCGGTATGAGAATTATCAATATTAGTCTCTTTTATGGTGGTGCGCGCTATGTCGTTTGGGTTATATAAATTAGCTTTCGTCGAACCCGTTAAATTACCATTATGTGAATTGTTTTCACTTGTTTCCTTTACAGTCGTTTTCGCCTTATCACCATATTGTAATTGATTTTTGGATTCGCCTGTTAAATTACCGGTGTGAGAATTTTCTATATTTGTTTCCTTAAGAGTCGTCCTGGCAATATCGTTTGGATCTTTAACACTAATCTTTGGAACGTTGGTGTTCATATTACCAGACTGTCTGTTATTTCCTATAAAATTTTCTTTTTTAGTTGGTCTTAAAACATCCATTAATGGCGCAATAATAGCTTTTGCTATTGAACTAAAATTTGACAGCGGGTTTTTTTCTTCGGTTGTTGTTCTCTCGTTGGTTTTATTAGCGATTGAATCTTTTCCGTAATCTCCAAAATTACCATCATTCCAAGCATTTTTTTTATGTAGATTTCTGGAAGTATCAGTTTCCAGTATATTTTTCGTAGATTTTTTATAAAGCGAGCGATGTTTATTACCCTTAATGATAGGATTTGCGCTAGGAGTATAATTAACAGAATATTTCCTATTATTATCCTTTATATATATAGCTGGTCGTTGCTCGGCTTTTGTATAAGCACCAGTAGTTCTTAAATAATTTTCTTGTTTTTGAACGAAATAGGTATCCGCTGTTCTTTTTTCTATATTTCCTAACTTTCCTCTTTTACTATTTAATTCTTTACCCGCCTTAAAAACACCTTTATATGTTATTTTGGGATTTGACGCCGCTCGAAGTTCGTCTATACTTTTTGGAAGAATATGGTCTCTATAATCGGGGTGAAATCCTCCTGTTGGTTTGGCGTCATACGAATTTAGACCCTTGCCGACGTGAACTTGTTCGAAGGGCAATTCACCGGAACGAAATCTAGAACTAAAAACTCTCTCGCGTGCATTATTAGTTATACTTTGAGTTCCATATTTAGAATTAATATCAATAATAGGACTGAATAATGGTTCATTTTCTTTTTTTGTTCTATAATAATTACTTCCATTATGCGAATCTAATATAGATTTATTGGTGTCATTTTCTATATTTTGTTTTACGTTCGACCCAGTATAAAATGGTTTAATGTTCGGATTTAAAAATTTATTTGAATTAATTTTTTCCCCTGTGAGCGATGAAACAATATTATTATTATCATCAGTAATTATATTTTTATTACCCCTATTATTGGCAATTTGAGCATTATTAAAGTTTCTATTAAGAATATTAACCTCCTTATCAGCACTTTGGTTATACGAATTTTGCTGTAAATTCGAGATTAGGTTACTTTGATTATTAAAACTATTCCTAATACTGGCGCCGCTGGTATACCGTGGAGTAATAGTATTATTACGCGAATTTACTGGATTATTGACGGCGCAGTTATTTTGAGCTAATATATTTCCAGACCCTCTTACAAAGTCAGAGATATTGCTGAAATTTTTATCATTTGAAGTATCCATTCTATTATTATAATTCATTATTTTTTTATAGATTAAGATATCATAAAAAAATAACTAATATTAATTAATTATAAGAAGCGTAATCACCATTTAAGTCGTTGTATGGTGCTTCACCCGCGTTTGGAAGAGAAGAGGTGTTATCTATTGGATTTGGCAGGGTTGGTCTGTGGTTATCTTTAACCATTATTCTTGTAGAAACCTGATTTTTAAAGTTTTTTTCTAAATGTTCTTGAGGATCTCTACTAAGCCACTCCCATCGATTCCAACCAGTTCCTCTTAAATTACACGCAGGGTTTGAGGTCCTGGTATCTTCACTGGGAATAAAGCAATCTTTCCAATGAACTAACCCTTCATCGCCAGCTCGTTGACCTGGTTTCTGAGACCCGCAATTATCAATCACCCCTTGGCCACATGGATACCCTGAACCACATTTTCCTATTACACAATTAGGGACGTATTTTTCTGAAGGAACCGCTGATGCTTTTCGAGTAATCCCAAGTAGCTCAGAACCGACATCAACCAAATGTTTATTTTTAAAAACAGAAACACCCTGTTGCTGTGGGATTACGGATACTGGGTATGGGTAGCATTGTTTGCAGGAAACTCTGGGTTTATTTAATTGGTATGACGCATTTTTAACAGATTGATTTATTGTAGTTTTATAGGCCTGTTTATCATGTGATAATTTAGTGAAACTCATTTATATTATACTGAGAGAATAAATTATATTTATTTTTTAATTAGCATCGTTTTTCTAATTTAAAATCGGGTAAAGGCGCAGCCTCATATTTTAACATCTGACAAGAGCCATAATGATTTAAACTGGTATCGACTACTCTTTTTGAGGTGCCCGCGTGTCCGTTTATTACAGTTTTTTTATGGGAGTTGAATTTATTTTTATCACAATTTGTGGTAATATTACCCATACCTTTTAAAATACTTTCTAAATCAGTTTTGTTACCTTTTATTTCAGAGGCGTTTGGTCCCCCTACTAAACCAAATTCATGACGGCATTTCTTATTATTTTCATATTTAATGGGGTTTATTAAATACTCTAAGGTTCCTACACTTTGTTCTACAGACTGTTTATAAAAGCATTTATCGTATATTAATCTATTACTACTCATATTTATATTATAATATATATAAATAAATTAATTTATTATAATAGTATTTTAATATTGGTGTTTATTCCCCACATCTTTTAGCACGGTCTTCGTCTTTTACTATAAGTCTCGACGATACACCACCCCGCCGCCAACCAGAATCGGTGTCTTCTGGTATAATATGGATAGCCTGCTGCATTTTTTTAACTTTGTCTACCTGTGGGGCAAAGCGGTCAATTAGATAGCTCGTTTTTTTCTTATCTTTTTTTGTATTTTCTATAAATTTTAATTTGCTTTCAATATCAGTATCGCATCCCCCTCTAGACATCAACGGTATGGTCGAGTGCATCCTGGGTGCTAATTGGTGAATTCTATTTAAATTAGTTAGACGATGAGCTCGTTTTAACATACTTTCTTTTGATTCTTCTGACAGGTGACCCACTCCGTTCTTATAGAACATTTGTGGTTTTTCTAATGATAAATTTTTAACCTTGGTAATATCGTTGGTATTCTTAAAATTTGCTAAAACATAATCTGAAATTTTATGGGAATTATCTATATTATATTCTACTGCCTTTGGGTCATCGTTTAATCTTGTAAAATTATTGATATCCATTTATATATTATAAAGACTTTTTTTTATAATATAAAATTAATTTAAGTTTTAATTAATGATTCGAATTAATTAATAGTGTAACTATTAATTTAAGCGCCCGGGGTTCTGAGGTGTGGTGGCATCGCACCCCCTCTCCCTCCTCCCCAATCGCGTGGTCCAGTCCATATATTACCCACACATTGGTCACCATTCCCCTCCCTACATGTTTCACCAGTTTTATAACATGCCTCCGCGAATTCTTTTTGCTTATTTGGTATAGTAGTTACGGGCATAGTATAGAACTGTCGTTGTGAATTCCCTTTATTATAAATATCGCTAGAATCTTTGATTAAGTTATGATTAAACTTGCGGTCTATATCTTGTTGTAATTGTAAATTATTAACGATGTCATCCGGGATTTTTCTATCAGGATTTTTAGTATAATCATCCATCATAATATTCATAAAAGGATTATTTATACTGGGTGCTATTTCGTCTGCAGATTTATAGTTTTCTAATATATCTTTTTTAGTCGAACTAAATATAAAAAATGTTATTAAAAATGAACACATGACTAAAACTAAATAATTGATTTCATTATTAAGTAGAACCAATACCAAACTCATGTATATACTAAGTCTTACTACGGCATTTAAATTTTCATCTAACGTATATCCCTTATTGGGAATAAATTTTGTTAAGTTATTTAAAGTTAATAGAGAATTGATATCTCTATACCAAAATAATTCACACTTGTTATCCATTAATATTAATATTTATAATAAATTTCTATAAATATAATTTAGCGTTCAATTTGTTTTTTTGTTTTTGTTGTTTTTTTGGATTTTTTAACATTTGCTGCGGTTATACCTTCGATTTCATTAACTAAATCATCGATACTTTTTAATTCTTCAGTTTTTAAATTATTTAATTCATGTTCTAATATTTGTTCTTGCTCGGCTAAAAGTTTTTTCTTTTCATCTAATTTTTTTCTCAATCTATCCTTTGTTGCTAAATCTTGTTGCTTCCTATTTAAATTAGTTTGTGCTGTGCCTTTTTGCATACTGGACATATTATTCATGAATTTACCAAAAATATTACTTAACTCGCCCATATCGCCTAATCCTTCCATCGGATTACCTCCATTAGAAAATCCCTTCATAACATTTTGCGCTTCGGAAAATAGGTCACTTTCATTAATTGACCCGCTACTTATTTTATTTTGTATTTTACTAGTAATGCCTTTGACTAAATTCACAATCCCACTTTCATCGTTTTCTTCATCAAAATTACCACTTAGCAAATTTTGTAATAAGGCTGTGGGATCTTCCAAATTTAATTTATCCATATCTAATTCACCAGCAATCTCTTTGGCTAGATTTCCGATGGTTCCATTAAAAATTTCCGGCATCTGGAAATTCATACCACCACTCTCTTTAGAGTTAGAATTAGAATCAGAATCAGAATCGCCGTCTTCCTCCATATCCTTAAATTTATTTGTGAGATTGTTAATAATATTTATTAGGGTTTTAGTGTCTTCATCCAAATCTTCTTCGTCCGCAGATAAATGCTTTATCTGCTTTAATACATTTTTTAAATCAACCTCGTTAATAAATTCATATGCAAAAATATACATAGTATATAAATAACTCCAAATAATGCTTTTATTTTCATCAGTTAAATTTTCTGAATTCCAAATAGCGTTAAAATTAACATGTTCAAGAAGTGTATTTTCTTCAGAAAATATTATCTCGTCTTTATTAGCGATATCATTTCCCAAATTTTTACAATTATTATAAAATTCTTGTAAATATTTATCACCAGGCTCTTTGAAATCATAGTGCTGTGTATAATCGATGTCAGAAATTTTTGATAAATTTGTTAAAAACTGTTCTAGATTTTCATTAAATTTGTCCATGTTATGTAAATAATATAAAAAGGTGCTTTTAGATTATTTATAAATATACTTTTCTTATTTCATATTTTCTATTATTATTTTCTCTGAAAGAATATTAAGTACATCGAAATATACCCAAACGCTTTCCCGTTCATCTTCAGTTAATTCAGACCAATGCGACATAAGATTTTCTATAAATGAATCCATATCATTCTCATCTTTAAGAATGTTGACATTTTTACTAATAATTTTAAGTTCTTTTTCTTCTAAAATATTATTTTCTAAAAAGAAATTTAAATCTCTCTTAGCAATTATATCTTTAAACATAATATTATTAACCTTTCTTAGATAAATCTGCGAAATATAGAAAGTTGCCAAAGTTCTTGTATTGTGATTTTTTAAAGTTTCTATAGCTGTTTTAGCTAAAGATAATTTTTTGTCTTTTGGAAACCGATTACTTATCGTTGTTACTAAATTAACTAGTTGCATAGCTATTTTTTTATAATTCGACATTACTAATTATAGCTACATAATTTTTAAATAAATATTAAACGTTATTTAATTTATTTGCGATTTAATTGTCCTCGAGCAGCCTGTAATTGCTGCAAGCGGTCATCCAGATTATTATTTGTTTTTTTCATCGGCATTCGCTGTTCCGGGGACGAATTAGGTGTATTTTCTATAAATTGAAAACAAAAATCCAATGGTTCGGGGTTATTTTGAATAAAGGAATAGCTGTCTGACATAGAGGATCCCATTTCTACAGGATTATAATCCAGGATATTTTCTAAACCATTTGTTGAAGTTTTAATTTGAGGTTTTTTATCTAAGGGTCTATTAATTTCGGCGGGTTTGGTAAAATCAACTTTTTTAGAGCCATCGGGTCCAGCTAAAGTAGGACTTGCTGAAAAAGAATTTAAATATAAGTAAATTGCCTGATTAAAAATTGGGGCTCTATCTTTTACTAAAACCGCAGGCGTAGCCCTTATAGTCGATGGGATTTTATTATTATTATCGGTACAAATCTTAATAAATCCATTTAACATATTTTTTGATTGTAAATATTTCCACAATTCGATTGAATTATTACATTTTTTAGAATAAAAAAGTATAGGTTTCATTTTAATTAATAAATATAATTAAAATAAAAATTTTACTTAAATTTGATTTAAAGTTTTATATTTTATATATTAATAAAATATAATGGAGATAACAGATTTTAAACAGATTTATATTACTTCTGGAAAAGAAACAATTGTACCGACATCCGCCGATGCAGGATATGATTCTTCAGATACCTATATTTATAAAACTAAATTTAGTATCAAAAACATATCAATAGCCTTGGCGAATAGTTTGCGGAGGTCCTTTTCTACTTTAGCACCAACAATAACATTTGAAACAGACTCTATAAATATTATAGAAAATACTACTCCGATACACAACGAGTTTTTATGTCATCGAATAGAATTAGTCCCGATTTTTACTGATAATAGTGTGGCTGCTTCTTATTGTAAAATTAAAACTACATTCGACCAAGAAAGTTTAAAACGAAAATGGGATTTCTTAAACAGTGATAAAGTTCCCGAATTCACTATTAATACTAAACTGGCAAAAACTATACTTACAGAAAATATTACGATGAATAACATAAGGGATATTACTACAGAGTCCTTCACAATAAAGGATATGGATGGAAATACTCTTTCAAATAGCAATTTCTTTAAAAAAGATGTTTACACCAACGATCCGATATTGATTAATTGTATTAAAACTAAAGTTTACGAGGAAGGTCATAGGACTGATTTACACTTAACTGCTATCCCAGTTGTAAGTATGGGGAAAATACATACACGAAATGATCCTACCGGGACAGTAGAATATCAATTTAAATTAGATAGTGATGAAAATATTGAAAAGATTTGGGTTCAAAAATTAGAATATTTAAAAAACGAAAGAAAGCTAAATGGACTAACTACGTATTCAGTCAAGGAATTAAAAAAATTGAAAACTTCGTTTGATTTACTTGATAAATACAGGGTTTTTGAGACGGACAACGAGGGTAGAGCGAATCATTTCGAATTTTCTATAGAAAGTATTGGTTTCATGTCTTCAAATACAATTATATATGATTCTGCTAAACATTTAGAATTGTGCTTCGATGACTTAATTCGAAATATATTATTTAAAAAACACCCAATCGAAGATAATAAATATATAGTAGATAGGAATTTTTCAAATAAAATTACGATACAACCGCTATCAACTAGTAATATAAATGAAGGGTGTTCGATAATTATTAAAGATGAAAATCATACGGTGGGGAATCTAATTCAGGACAAATTAAGAAAAAAATATTTAGCTAAGTCTACTTCAGAATCTGGTAAATATCTAAAATTAGCTAATTACCGAATGAACCATCCTACTATAGAGGAAATAGAAATTATTCTTTCTCTGCACGATAAAGTTACCAATACAGTTATTGATGGGTTATTAAATAACTATATTTCTGACAAATTTGGAGATGGAAATAAAATACACGTGAATAAAACAAATCGTAGATTGTATTTCTCGGTTTACTTACTTGTAGAAGCTTTGAAAGATATTAAACAAGACATTTCAAAGTTTTTAAAACTATTTTCGACTAAATCAAACATTACTGAAGCTTCTTATGAAATAATTTCCTAATTTATTTGTATAAGACAGTATATACATATGGGCAATTTTGTTTTAGTATTACATCCTTAACATTATCACTATCTATCCGGAACAATAAATTATTACGGTGATTTATTTTATATAATTTATGAATTTCGCCTAATAATTTTTTATATTTACCATTAACCGTATCTAAGTCGGTATTTTTATAGCAATAGACGTCTAAATATTTATCATATATTTTGTTAATTAATTTTTCCACATCATCCACAACTGTATCTTTAATTTTTGTATATTCAGGGAAGTAATACAATATATCATTTAAATTATTATTATAGTAAAAGCTTTCTAATAATAAATAGCGTAAATCTGATTGATTTTTAATTAAATCATAAACAGCTTTATATGCGGGGTTAATAAGACTGCATCTGAAGTTCCTATCAAGAGAATATAGCATAAACCCACGTTTAGACCAATCTAATTTACTGAGGGCCTTATTAATTGCACGATAAGAATTAATCTTTAGAATATTAATATTATTTAATTTTAATACTACTGGTTTAGGAATGCCTATATCGCAATAGACCTTTTCCCCCGTTATATTATTTTGAGATTCAATATGATATAATTTTCTTTTCTCCATTTTAGTAACAAGTCTATTTTCTGGAACTTGTAGTAAAAACGAATATGTGAAATTTTTATCCAACGCATCATAATCAATCTTACACACCTTATCAAAATATTGTCTGAATGATTTCTCTCCACGGAATTTGGAATTTTCAGCATTAATACAAAATTTAGTAGAAACATTCCATCTACTCCTGTAATGGTATAAATTTATTAAAGTTCCTTCTAAATTTTCTTCAATCACGCATTTTCCTAAATCAACTTTTTCTATAAAGCTTTCTAGATCAATTGTTCCTTCGTTCGAATGGCAAACTATTTTTCCCGTATTCTTGTCTATAATAAGCCCTCTGCAACTTCTTTCAATTTCACTCCCATATGAAGCGTTATATTTAAATATTACCAAGTTATCGTATACTTTATAACTAATATTAGGATATTTTTTTGTTAAAATATCTAAAGCATTTTCTATATTATCCGCCAGTGTATTCAAATAGTTTAAAAATTTATGAACCATTTATATAATAAATATATATATATTTCTTTAATTGCTTTTAATATAAATATTTCACTTACGATATTTTTGTAAATAAAATATTCATGTATAATAGATATGGCTATTTTAGATAAAATCAATAATTTATTAAATGACGAAATAGTATTTTTATTTTATAATAATAAAAGGTCAGCCGAGAAATTTATAGTAAAAAGGGTTATTAAAAAAGAACAACAGGTTTTTGTTGTTTTTGAAAAAGGACCTGGTATTAAATTTGGAATAAAAATCAAAAATTCTATAACGACATATCCATCATTTAATAAAAAACACGGCTTCATAAATATTGACGAGATTATTACTACCAGAGATGATAAATTATACGACAATTTGTTAGAAAAAAATAACACTATACTTCAAAAAACACAAGAGCAGAAATTTTTAATTACTAAAAAAAATATTCCTACAATAAAAATTACCACTGATAATTATAAAGCTGATACTATTAAAAGCACCATTAAGGATAAAGTTAAGAAACTTATTAAAAATTTAATTAGTATTGATAATAAATATCGAGGGTTTTTAGAATTATTAAAAAAAGAGGATATTGATTTAAATAGGGTAACTAAAAATGCTAGAATATTTACAGAACTTCTCCCAGATAAAAAGGAATTATTACAGATACTGGAAAAAATTAATTTGGAATATAGACCTATTTTCGAGTGCTTAAAAAATAATAATTTTCATCTTACAAATATATCACCAATTGTATTAGACAGTCAGAAATTATTTTCGAGAAACGACGAAGATTCGCTTAAACTTATTGACGCCGACCGACGATTAAACAATACATATATTAATAAAACTCTCACCGATTTACACTCATTAACAGCCGACGCTAACAATGATATAGGAGATATTTTATTAGAATTAAATTTAAATAAAAATTTTTCTAAAAACTCTGGAGAAGGTGACGCCACGCAGTCATATAGAGAATTTATTAAAAAAACGTATGGGCACCCCGCGGTGATAATGGAAACAGAGCTTAATGATGATTTCAAAGACCAACCAGAACCCGTTCTGTTACAATTTGATTCTCCTAAATTATCCCATATTTTACCGAACCCCCGAAAAATTACTAATTTGTATCATTCCGTAACATTACCCCATACAAACGATATTTATCGATACTCTTATAAATCATCCGATAACAGTACTACTTCCTGTGTGTCTCTTAATTTTAATGAAGAAGGAAATACATCGTTAACGTATGAAAATAACAATATTATTAAAAGAAAATCAATAGATTCTATTAATTATTTAGAAGATATATATGAGGATTCTAAAATAGGAAATATTACAACATGCAACGGAACTAATAAATCAGGTGACAGGCTTTATTTAGGAGCAGATTATAAAAGTAGCGACTTAGAAAAATCCCAAATTAAGCCGCCGAAAAGAATACCGATTTTTGAGGGGGAGCAAGTATATGTGTGTGGGTTTTATATTCATAGTCCTAATCATCACAAAAAACATATATTTGGTGGTAACGAAATATACAATTTAGAAGATAATTCAAAGGAATACTACCCTATGTATTCAAATTATAAAACTATTTTAGATATAAGGGAAAATTATAAAAAACGCCCTATAAAAATTATTGAAAATTTAGATAGTGTATCTGATATATTTCGAAATTATAACTCTGATTTTGATTACTTTGTTATTATTGGTAAAATAAATACCTTTAAAAAAACAAATAAATTAACAAAAGAAGAATGGCTTAGTAGTATTAAGACTATTACTCCTAATTTAAGCCAGATACTCAATATTTTAGAACCGGAATTTGACGAAGTTCGCAGTATACAAGATATCGAGATTTTACTTAATAAATATAACGTGTCATATACAGATTTACCTAATACATCAAGTATGAATATTATGAAAAAAAATATAAATACTAATATGAAAATTGATTCGGAAAAATTAAATGAACATCTACAAACATATATCAATTTTAAGAATCAATCTAAATTGATGAATAATCTATTAAAAGAAATAGTGGAAGAGGGCGATTTTAATATCGACGAGTTTTTTGAAGAAAATTCTATTAAAAAGACTTTTCAGAAAAATATAAAGGAGGATTTATATAAATTTTGCCTAGAAAAAAAACCTAAGGGTGATGTAGATATGTTAGATTTTAGAGAAAAAGTATTAAAAAAATACAAATCTGATATTTTTTCGGATTTCGATGAAGAAAATAAAGATATTTTACAAAACATGTTAAATAAATTACCCAAAAATAGTATTGACTACAAAAATATAGGATTTTCAAAAAAATTATTAAATGAAATAATGTTAATTACTAAATGTCGCGCAAATTACCGATTAAATTCAAATTTAAAAAGTATTCTAGAGCTTGCTAATTTATACAAAATAAAAAATATTATTAAGGACGAACAGGATAAATATGAAGTTGATATGGAATTAAAAATAGCAGAAATGGAAAAAGAAATAGCAAATATATTAGATACCTATAATACTCAGAAAGATTCGGAAATAGATTTCTTAAAGAGATGTAAGGGTATTAGAATAGTAAAAAAATATACTTCCTTATACAAAATAAAAAAAGATGAAGGTAAATCCGTTTATAGAGATTTGGAATATGATACACTTTATGCCGATTTACACAGTTTATTTAAATCTATTTATAGGGATCCTCCATTCGGTTTAATAGATAGCGGATTATTAGGACTTAGTTCCCCAACCGATACTCTTATAGAGCAATTTGAAGACGCTCTTAATAATAAATATATTTATTTAGATAAGGAAAGTATTTCAAAGAAATCTACAGAAACTCTGGAAATATATAACAAACTAAAAATTAATTCAGCAGATTCCAACGTTGAAAAAGTTATAGAATTATTGGAAAATTACAGTAATCAAAAAAAATCAGAATTTTATAACTTAACTATAAATGGCGAACCGTTGCGAAACATCGTTAATCCTGGTGATATTTGCCTTATGGAAACTAAGGCAGAAAAATATCTATTTCTAAGAAGTGCGTCCGCGTGGTTCATGCTCAACGAGGAGGAATTTTTAGATACTCCTAAATCATTTATGTTCGACGATCCGAGTGTTCTTAACCTTCAGATAAATGAATTAGAGGCATTATTTAAAAAAACAGAAGCCAGCGCCGTCGATAAACAATCAACATGTATTAAAATCGACCACTATTCAATCCCAAAACCATTATTTAATTTAATTTCCAGTATAACCGAAAAGAAGAAATTTATAAAAAACTGTAAACTAATAATCTCGTATAAAAACACCATCGATACTGATATTTCAACCAAAATAAGCTCCATCGAACAAAATTTCAAATTTATTGATTCCTCGAAAAAGCTAAAAAGTTTACAAAGCATTCCGGTTTATATGAAATCTAAAAAATCATTAATTCCTTTATCAATTAAACAAAAATATAGAGCTATTTTTACTGAAGAAGATAAAGAAGTCCTGTTAAAAAGGTTATTAGAATTTACTGAACTTTATGGGATAGATTATTGTATGGGCGAGGATTGTGATACAGAAGAACAATCCCCTGAAACTGCTAAATTTTGGTATTATAATTCTAATAAATTTACTATGAAATTATGCTGTAAACACGATATGGAATATAAAAATTATATATATAAAAGTAATACTGATAAAGAATTAATTTTAGATAGTATAAAAAGGGATTATGGTGTAGCTGAGGGCGAGGCTTATATATGCAAATTATGTGGAAAACAGATAGACACCATAGAAGATAGTAGCTTTGAAGGGTTTACCCGAGATAACAGATTGATTTCTTTCAGAGAAGAGGTTAAGGAAATAGTACCTATAGAATTATTCGAAGAAGATATTTCTATTAAAACTGAGCTGCAGTTTTATAAAGATAACGCCATCTACCCTGAATTACTTGCTGTAAGATATTTAATTAGTGAATTAGGAATTAAAATTAAAACAGACGACTTGGGTTATATAATAGGAAAAATTAAAGATATATCGTTATTAGAGGTTTATGAAAAATTTATTAAAACAAATATTATCCAAGAATGTATGAAAAAAACTTATCTTTTCACCAAAGCTATCAAAAAATCTAAAAAAGATAAAACCAAACCTAAGAAAAAGAAAAAGAAAACAGGTGGTGGATTGGAAAATACAGACTTAAAGGCTGATGTATTAGAAAATATAAAAAAAACCAAAATTTTTAAAAAATTAAAAAAACATATAAGCTCAGATAGTTCAGAATTAACTGAACTAGAAGAATTATTCAAAGAAGAATTAAAAAAAGAAATAGTCAAATATAATAATAAATATAGTGAACGAGAAATTTCGGTAAGTGATGGGGATTTATTGCAAAATATAGATGATATAAATAATTTAATTAAATTCATGAACGCCGATAGTTCATCCAATAAAGTTATTTTAGTTTTACTTACTAATATACAAAAATTATTCAATATGTTTTTTAGGGGGGTAAAATTTTTAATTGGTATAAAATATTTAATACTTATTTTACAATATGGTTTGCCTGAATATAAAATAAATCCTTATTATCGGATATCGGATAATCCAGCTCTTAGAACAGAAAGTGATAACTTTTTAATCGAAAATCTATTTTATAATCGAGAGTATATTGTCGATAATATTTTTAGAATAATGGAAACTACATTAATGAAAAAACAAGAAGGTCAAAATATTAGGAAAATAGTAAATATTTTTAAAAATATCATAGGATTACAGGTGATATTCGCCATAACGCCTAAGGAAATGTCTTCCTCAAATAGAAAAAAAACTATGTTTCTCAATAATTTAATAATTTTTGAGGGGGCGGATATTAAGGAGGAGATTGCTTCTATGAAAAAATCAACTTTATTGAAAAAACTAAAAACTTATTTCCGTAACAAAATATTAGAAGAATCAGAGGAAATATTAATTCACGATGATATAATAAATACTTTTAAAGTAGATAGAGTTAAACATGAATATAAACGTTCTCAAGAAGTAGACAAGTCCTATTATTGGAATGAATTCCTCCCCCTTATCGAGACTGACAAAATATCGAGAATATCAATTGAAAAAATATTGAAAATTACCAAAACAAGTCAAATATCTGAATTCAAATTAAATGAATATTTAAATGATTTAACCAACAACTATATTTTCTATATTAATAAAATTATCGGCTTGCATATAAATATATTTGACGATGTATTCAGTAAATATACCACATCACTGGCCTTTAGTAAAATAACCTTTAAGTTTACCGATTATTTTAATATTGAGAATTTCGATTCTCAAAAAATCGATTTCCCCGTAATTTTTAACGGGGACTCTGATATTATACAAGAGCAAAAGGACCTGTTTATCGAATATATAAACAAACTGAAAAAAATTATAGAACATATGGACCTAATTAATTCAAAATTAAGCCATTCGAGAATAAAACAAAAAACACCAATATATTTATTTGCTAATAATAATATTTCTGCTAGAAACTTACAGGAATATACCAACTTTGAAATATTATACGAAGGAAAACCGTTGAAATATTATTTAGAACGTCTTAAAAAACTATTTACAACATATCATATTAAATCGGAACATTTGGATGCTGATAATAAAACACCATTAACATCGAGAAGGATCTTTGAGACGGTAAGGGACCCACATTTTGAAAAAATTCTTTCATTATTAAAAAAACAAGCAGAAAACCCAACCACAGATACTTCTTCGCAGAAAGAGGATTCGGGTAAAGAAGAAGAAGAGGTTACTAATATCGTTTCAAAATATTTAACTTTAGTAGGGGATAGCTCAAATATCATAATTGAGCAAATTAAAAAATATACACCTGATAAACCGAGAGGAATCATCGAAACATTCTTTTCCGATGAAAATAAAGGAGAATATCTAGTTGACATAATAACGGGGGAATTTAAGGACTTAACTGAATACGACGTCGAGCAACAGCATGAAGAATACACAATTGACCAATTAAAGGCGGTAATTGATATTATTGAAAGTAAAATATATAATTTAAATTCGGCAGAAGAAGAATCGACTGAGTTCGAGTCCAGTTTAACCTTTAAAGGAGCATATATAGAAGGCTTAAGTCATATCGAAAACTTAATTAAAAAAATTAAAACAGATAGACAAGAAACTGTATCTAATGTGACAGATATAACAAATATTATAGACGACCCTCTTATATCTGAAATAGTCTTAGTATATACAGAGTTTCAATCTATTACTTTTGTTACAAGTGCTGGATTTGTTAAAGAAATAATTAAAAACTCTCTTACCACAGAGCAGAAAACTCTATTTACTGATGTATTTTTAGAAAATGATAATAAGATTTTATTATTTTACAAGGAAAAATTAGATGAAATTAAGGCCGATTTAAAAATTATTTTAGCCGATGAAAAGATAGGCGATGAACCAGCCGTTGATTTAGAGAATGATTTTTATAAAAATAAGATGGATACAGATTATAAAAATGTGCTATTAAGTATATTTATCTATCTGTTTAAATTTTTAATTACTAAAAGTCTCAATTGTTATAATAAATATGAAAATTATATAGTTAGAAATATATGCACAGAACCAGAAAACAATAAGAAATTCAAGACTTCACTCGGTAGGGAGGAATTAGAAGTTATAACCGGTATTTATACTGACCGCTACACCGATATGTGTAATTTAATGGACAACTCGGATTTAAATAAATATCTTGATGATTTTAAAAATACATGTATAAAATGTCGCAATATTTTAGACTTAATCGATAATACTATCCTTTCTGTAGAAATGAACATCGTTCTGGTTAAAGATTTAATATTGAAATTTTTATATTTTGTTTCAGAAGTATTTAAAAACCATACGGAATATGAAACGTTGATTTACAAATTATTTTTTGCGGAAGTCGAAAGTATCTTTGATACATACGGAACCAGAGAATACGATATCCAAAATTATATGAATGTTAAGAAAACGAAAGGTAACGAAAACCGGAAAAGAAATTTTGATAAGAAGTCTACAGAAGATAAAATTTCACATAAACTATATAGACGATTTAATTTAGGAGACATGTTGGAAGTAGGTAATATTATTCCAGAAGAAAATGAGATTGGGGAAGAGTATGAAGAGGCAGCTTATGATCACGAAGACCCAAACATTGATAACAATTAATACGATATAAAAATTAATATTTTTTATCTCCTATTTATATAAATTAAAATGTTAAATATTCGATTTTCTACAATAAATTTAATAACGATATACTTAATAGTAGCTTATGTGATTTGGTTATATAAACCAACTGTATTTTTCAAAGATGACGGAGGATTAAAGTCGTTTGGGTTACGAGAAAATGAGACAATTTTTTATTATCCACTCACTATGATATTTTTATCTATTATACTATTTTATCTATTTGAATTAAAAAATTAAAAGATAATATTATACTATAATAGATATATAATGAGTAAGAAGGATTCTATAAGCGATTTATTAAGAGGTAAAATAGATTTTGGAAAGGTTTTCACTAAATCAGATGGAAGAATTGATAAAACTGCGTTAACTAATTTTACCCATAAAAAGACTATGCAAAGTAAGAATAAGATTTTTCAAAAATATATTTTAAAGAAAAAATTCGATTTGGAAGGTATTTTAAGTGAAAATGATAATATAAGTAATTTTAAATGCACAACATTTTTTACTAAAAATAAAATTGCGGAATTTCAATTCTTTCCTAATATTCTTGAAAAATATGAGCCACTTTTTTATAATGATTATGGTATATTGAGTTATTATCGAGGGCGAAAAAAAGGTTTAGAAGAAACTATAGCAGCAGATACTGAACTTCCACATGATACAATTAGTGCTCTTTTGCGTGCTAAAATTTTAGAAGATGGCGAAGAGGACACCGATGATAAAAAAAAATATTTTGGGGAATTAATCGGGACGTTGCAACAGGTGATTGATGGTGTAACGGAATGTAATATTATAATTGCTATAATACCTTATAAAACAAGTGAATTTAATTCAATTTTAGTTAATAAATCCTTTTCCGAAGATAAAAAAACAATCGGTTTTAGATTTTATTCCAAGGTTCTTTATGGTGATGATGGGGGGAAATCAATATGTAAGGAGTTGTCGAAGTCCTCCACAGGAGGTGCAAGAATAACAACAACAAAAAAAAAGCAGACTTCCCACAAATATGAAAATGAATTTCATATAGGATTTTTAGCGTTGTTTAAATTAAAGGATGATGATAGGTTTTCGTTAAATTTAGATTTATCACCATGCAACGCAATACTGAAAGAATATTTAGACGGTGCTGAAGAGGAGGTGGTAGATGACGGAGTGGTAAGTGATGGAGTGGCAGGTGATGCCACACCAGTTGAAGAAGTGGAAGAAGCGAGTGGAGAGGACGTAGACGAAGAAGACCTAGGCCAACAACAGGTCGAAACAGGTGAAAAAATACCGAACGAAGCGGTCAGTCCTGTGGATACAACCAGTAAATCAAATCAAATAGAATTATGCGAAGGACTAGTTATCCCTGAATCATATTTTAACCAAGGATTAGAAAAAATAGAGATTAAAGATTTTAAAAACGAATTTAATTCATTTTTATTAGGTCCTAAAATAGAAGGTAATTCTTCCAGGAAATTATTTAGTTATATCGAGGGTTCTAATAAGCCTTCTAGATTTATAGGATTTTTCAGAGAAATACCAGGGAGGGACACACGAGACTTAGAATGTGAAATTATCTGGGAAGCAGATTGGGAAAATGATTTTATCGTAGAAGATATAGAAAATACAAAAAAACCCACACACAGTTCATTTGTCGATATAGGCGAGGCTTCTGAAAAAAAGACTAAAGGGAAAATAGTTAAATATTTAGAAAGAATAACTATTATTGAAAATAAGGTAAATAGACCGTCTATATATAATAAGGAAGATGGTCCATTAAAGGCATTTGATGTGCGAGGGGGAGGGAATAGTTTATTTTACGCGCTCGCTAATTCGTTAATACATAATAAAAATATATACGATTTTAGCACAATTACGACCGATTTAATAGAACCCGAATTTATAGAAATACATGGAAATGTGAGACCTATTTATAAAAATTTTGCGAATAAATTAAGGGAATTATCGTCTAAAATTTTACTCAAGGCCTTTACAAAATTACATAACGATATTGTTGATAATATTGAGTTATATAATAATGTTGATTATCCTGTAGAAGATAGTGACGAAGTGTATAAAAGCACGATGAACGAATTAATAAACCAAAGAATCAATTTAATTCAAATAGTAGAGGGGGGTTCTGAAACTACTATTGGTCTTGAAACAAAAATTCACGATAAAATAGTAAAATATTTGAAAAATGTCAGAGAGAGGGACGGGTTGGGTGGGGCGATTGAATTTGAGGCAATTTGTAGTTTTTTTAATGTTGGTGGACAAATTATATCCTCGGCTGAAAAGTCAGATGACACGTTATTAAAAATCGAAAAAGAAAACGCCCGCGTTAAATTTCCGATTGATGATATAACTTTTACTGATAGTATAGAATCGCTGGAGGAATCAGATAACGCAATTTTTATTGCTTTGGATAAAAAACATTATATTAGTCTTATACCTTTCCAGAGCTTAAAATATACAAGTTATAACTATTTATTTCAAAGCGATAAGTTGAGTGTGGGAATTTCAATTCCAGGTAATGCAGGTAAAAAGGAATTTAAAATATCAGATTTACATGATTCAGCGTCCACTATATACGACGACGACTTTTTAGAAAAAGGACACGATTATATACAATGGTTGTTTCCTATAAAGAGCGATTCTATTTATGGACCTTCTGACTCGCAAAAAACTATATATTGGCCAGACGGTAAAATAAAAAAAACACCAAATCAATTAACTTTAACAGATAACGATATTAAGTTTATTAAAAATGACCCCACCAAAGTACCATTAAATAATTTATTAAAATCTGTAATGATAATGCTAAGATTTTATGGACTAATGATAACAACCTCGGATAATACGGAATTTGACGGTAATTATTCCGAATTTAAGCTAATTGAAAAATCATTTAAAATAGTTAAATTGACCGACCCGATTGAGGTAGATAAGCGCTTCAGAAATCTACTAAAAAAACCACATAACTATAAAAGAATTTCTAGAATAATACTTTATTTAAAGTCTGTAGGGATGGCTAAATTAGGTAGAAAAATTATAGAAAAATTAGAATATGAAATAATCGACGACACAGGAAGCTTAAAAAATAATAAAGCAATTAAAAAGTCTCTTGAAAATCATTGGAAAAAATTAATTTAAGGAGGGTTTTATTTTCTTGTCATATATTATAAAAATGAAAACCGTTGGTTCTAGAGCTGAAGTATGGCACGGAAATGCCTTAAAAACGTCTGGTGGTCTTACTAAAGACAAATTAACTAAAAACAAACACGGACGAATCGTCTCAAAGGCCAAACAGGCATTAGGGCGAAAAGCGCTTAAGCATTTACACGACGCGGGGTATGTAGCCGTCAAAGGTAAATTCGGTGTATCCAAAAAATCACCAAAGAAATCACCAAAGAAATCACCAAAGAAATCACCAAAGAAAAGACGCAAAAGTAATAAAAAGAGCAAATCACCAAAAAAAAAGAATAAATGCTAAAAAATAATATACTATTATTTAATGAAAAAAGTGAGATTTAACAATATAGTTAATGTTAAATATTACTCTCCTAATGAGTCTACTAAAATACATGATAACAAAAAAAATAAACTGCATCGGAAAATACACAGTAAAAGGAATAGATATGTATTTTGGGTTATAATGTTTTTACTTATAGTAGCTTTTATATTTATCACAAGTGGTGGGATTTAATCAATCGTCTGTGTCTTCCTTTAATTCTAAGTAGTCATTATATTTTTTTAAATTAGCCATTATATCAGCAGGACATAGCGAACAATTATGTTTAATAGACTTTGTATATATATATTTGGTTATAAATATATTAGCTATAAATATAATTATGGAAAATAGACCAAATTTTAAAATTTTTTGATTACCCATAATTTTTCCTACTTGGGGTGATACCATACCGGATGATTGTTGCCCCAACGTATCTATAGATTCTTTAAGTTTTGCAGAATTACCTATTAAAAAATACGTCACCGTAATTATTGCTGAATTAAATATTCCATGAAATATAGCTCTGATTTTACCTGTTTTACCACATTTCTTTCTTGAAGACTCCATAGATACTATACCCCCATAAACAAAAAATAATAAAGCATAAAATATTATAGAGAACTTTACGTTCCCCGATATTACGAAATTAGACACTAAAGAGGCCATTACGCTAAAAACCATAGCATACATTATTAATTTTTTTTCTATTTTTTTCATATTATTATATAATAAAGATAATAATATGGACCCCCAGCTTTTAGAATTATCAAAATTTAACAGCGATATAATAAATGTAACAATTAAAAGGAATAGCTTTATATTCAATTTTTTTATGTGTGTGATTTTTATAGCAGCCGTTTCTATATTTATTTATATTAGCTATAAAGATAAAAATAAATTTACCAAAGATAACACTTTAAGAAAACTGTTATTTATAAAGCAGAATACCTAATATTAAAATATATTATATATTATAATAGAATAATTATGAAACCGAAAACTAGACCCTACAGAACAGGAGCTATATCTATTGAGCAAGCCAGAGAAAAATTTCATGAATATTATGACAACAAACATAGAGCAAGTCCGATTGCTCTTTTCAGGGCAAAATTGTTTGATATGATGTATACGAAAAAAGATAAATTTTTAATTAAGTGCAATAATACAGATGAACACGATAAAAAAAATGATATAGCGCCTGGTATGTGTGAATCTGGATCGGTAAAATATTTATTAGAGGAGGGACCTAAAACATTCGACGCTGAATGGGTTGATTCTTTTCCCGATGGAACCAAATTTAATTTGGAAAAAACGGATGGAACCATAGGCGACTATATTGCTTTAGGTCATACCAGTAAATTATCTAAAGTGGATGGATCGAAGCAAGTTAAAGAGAAAGGTGTTTATGGGCCAAGGGTTCGCTCTAATAAAAAATTATATGCCGAATATTTCAGAAAACAATATAAAGACCGAAAAGATGCCAAAAAATCGCCGGGAAGTAAAGGTTTTAAAAAACAGAAATCCCGTGGCGAAATAAGAGGCACAACAAACGAGTTAGTTGATATTTATTGGGATAAGTATTATTCCGAAAATTTAGAAAGAAAAAATAAAAAAACGGGCAAGAAAAAATCACAAGAAATAGTATTTAATTTTGCCTTGGGTGTTTTAGATTACCATAACGCTGATAGTTTATTAACCGAAGACCAAATGACAGATAAAAATAAAAAATATACGCTTGTTCTGGTCGATGGTAAACTGGTAATAAATTATAACAATATGGAATTATCAAGTAGTTTAGAAAAAGATATATTAGAAGATTTTTTAGAAAAATTAAAAATCCAAAACTATAGCGCGACCGATAAAAAATTTATGTTTAATAAAAAACTCAAAGACACCAAATATTTTAAACTAGTTTTTATATCTGATGACGATGATACGGAAATGACTGTAATTTTAAATATCGTAACAGGTAAATTATATGATGAAGGCGATTTAACTAAAGTAAAATTTGCTTCTTTATTAGATTTCTGGCAAGAAGAAGATGATTTTTCAGCCGAAGATTTAACTTTTAAAGAAGATTCATCCGGTCCATTTAAACAACAAGGTGGAAATAATAAATACGAGACTGAATTTAAAGTAACTGATTATGGAATAATTGGGGGTGGGGTGCATCCAGAATCGTCCGATGATGAATATTCATATTTTGAAGATTCGGATTCGTAATCAGATAAAGATAATTAATTTAAATATATAACTATAATATAATTATATACTTATGGAAGGCCTTGAAACATTAGATTTTAATAATTTCGTGAAGAAGGTTTTATCTCAGGGAAACTCTTCTGTTGATAATAACGTAGTAAATATAATAAAGGAGTTCTATTCGCTTAAATTACAAAACGACGAACTATTAAAAAATCCTAATAAAAAAATATTGAGAACTATACCAGACTTCGTCAAAATGGCGAAAGCCGATTATAATAAAGAAACCAATAAAGGTTCTCCTGTCAAAACTAATTTACCGATTGTCTTTACAGAGGAATCCCGTTGTTTATCGATAAATATTAGAGATTTTGAAAATAAAAAAGATATTATGGAAGTTAAAATTAATATAGATTTTCAAAATATTAATTTAAATAAATTAGCTAATCTTGAAAAAGAATTACTACTTTATGGGATAAATAGTATTAAAAATAAAAAAATTTCTATACAAAATATTACTTTAGAAGAAAAAAGAATTAGTAAATTGGAATCACTTAAGGAAGATTGGAAACAATTAAAAGACACCATTTCCAAATTTACTATAAAAAATTCAAAATTATTAGCTAAAATTAAAAAACTAAACGAGGATAACACCAAAGTACATAAAAATATAATAAGTCGTTATAATTCTTCAGAATTATTGAATTTCGAGAATAAATTATTTTTAAAAAATATTACCAACAGTAGTTTAGACGGGGGGGACAAAAAAAAGCTAATAGAATATTATATAACCAATAACATTATTATTAATAAATACAACGAAATTAACTCGTTGATCGATAATTCACAGCATGAATTTATTGGTTCGGTTGTTTATAATAATAGTAGTGAAATTGACTCAAGTAACATTTATATAACCCTTAGAGAAACCAGTACCACTATGATGGATATTACTGATTTAAATGGTAAATTGATGAACGTTGATAAAAATGACTATACCCTTATTTATGATAAAATTAATAATATATTACCCAAGATACAAGATATTTCGGATAAAATAATTATTAATAATTCTTCGCTAAATATTACTAAAAGTGTCCCAAAGGAGTCTATCTTATATAAGGGTAAAAGTCCAATTATATACAAAGAGCCGGTAAATAGTTATATAATTAGAGAGTATAACGATTTATCGGATACTGCATCCGATACTGATTCATTTATTTCACAGGAAATTTTACAAATACCAATATTTAAATTAGTCAATACCTTTAAAGACTTAAATTCACTTATTGACAGCGATTCAGAAGAGAAGATTTATATTTATCCAGGAATAAATAATAGTAAAACAGGAGGAGGCTTAATTAATGCTTTAAAGGATGGTATATTAGTTAAGGAAGAATGTGGACCAAATAAAACTTTAAATTCGATAAAAGATTGGAGAAATAAAATTACAACCAGTTATATAAATTACTATAAAAATAACGGCGAAACTTTACCTATAGTAGTTGACGGAAATTGCTTTTCATCCGTTTATAACTATATGATGTTTTATTTAAATAGCAATAATCCCGACAAAGCAGATATATATAAATTAGAAGGAACGAAGGGAGGGAAACTTAATTCAACGGATATAGAGGAATTATATACTAAATTTAATCAAAAAGAAGAAAAGCTTTCAGATGATTCTGAAATGTTTTTTTACGAAAAAGATAACGATTTACAAATACCCAATTACTTATTAGAATTTTTAAAAGCTACTATAGCTAAATTTAGCCAGAGTGAATTATTAAAAACAATTTTAGTAGCAACTAACGATTACACAATCATAAATGCTATATGTGATAATTCCAGTGCGGGCGAATATGAAATTTTTAAAATCTTTATTTTAGCGCGAAAAATAATACGGAACGGGACAGTATTAAATGTTTATTCCAATTTTAATTTAGATTTAGAAATGTCTAAAAAGGTAATTACATCAATTAAAAGTAAAAAACTAAATCAATTTATAACTATTAAAGCTGATAAACTAATCACCAGACAGAAACAACTAAAAGAGGATGTAGTAGATTACTCCGATTTTTCTTATCCGGAATTAGATACAGACGTTTTTATGATGAAAGTAAGGGAAATATCACAAGCAAAATTACTAAAAAAATATGTTACTGAAGTGTTGGGTAAGATTTTATATAATGTTCCTGGAAATGGTAACTGTATGTTTTACGCGTTCGTCCTAGTTTTATATGAAAAGGGTATATTTGCTAATTTAACGGGTAATTTAAAAAAAATATTCAATAAAAAAATACTAACTCCCACTTTAGAAGGGGTGACTATAAATGATAGATTACACAATAAACCTATTTTAAAATACGCGGCCCTTGAAATAAAAAAAATTGTAGGAGAAATAATAGAATTTAATTTTCAAAAATACAAAGAGTTCAGCGATTCTCTTGATATAGAAAAAACCAACGAGAAAAAGGTATATTATGAACTGGTAACGTCGGGGGGTGAAAATATATTAGTCGTTACAGATGAAGTAATAGACTCCCAGGCTCCAAAAAAACTTCGAAACGTTTACAAATCTTTAAGAAATTTAATAAATTTTGTAGAATATAGTCGCGTTTACAGTAATATGGAAGACTATATAACGTCTATTAAAAACGACGTTAGAATGGTAGGTGATTTCGAGAAGGGTTGGGGTGGAGAGTATGAATTATTTGTGCTCAGCTCGTTATTTTGTGTAGATATTTGGTCCATTCCTAGCAATTACGAAGATATCGATTTAGAGAATTTTCAATTTACATATGCGGAGTTTTCAAAAAATTGTATTATTCCTGATAAGTATAAACAATCCTTCTCTAAGATAGAAATTGTAAAATTGGGACATATATTAAATTCCCCACAAAACAATAATATTATCAATTATATGGCCATAGTCGATAACCCATATTTTGAATCTGAATTAAGTGAAAAAATAATTACAGAAGAGCGCGAAGAAGAAGAAGATTTGCTTACTTTAGTTGATATGGGTTTCGGTATAGATAGTTCCCGGAAGGCATTAATCGTGAGTAAAAATAATTTAGAGGGGGCGGTTAATTATCTTCTTAAATTTGCTAAACAACAAGCTGAATTAGTAGAAGGGGTGGATATGTTTAATATTGATTTCCAGACAAATAACTTAGAAGTTGTTATAAGTGGGTCTAAAACATATATAAGTGATTTTCACGAAGATGGGGTATATTTTGGAAATTATGAATTTTTAGAGGAGGCACATGATTATATACAATGGTTATTTCCCAACGAAGATTCATCCTCTTACAGCGGCGATACGCGATTTATATTAAAGACTAAAGAAAAAAAAATATTAAAAAAAAGCGCTCTGGCAAAAAATAATTTAATAGAATCCTTTAAGACTATGTTTGATTTTTATGGTGGCTCTTTAGAGATTACATATGACGACCGTTTGGATTCCCCGGGTTTTAATTATCGAAATAACGAGGAGCATTTGGATAGGATTTATAATATAAATAACAAATTGCATAATTGCTTACGAATAACTCGAATTCTCACTTATTTAGATTTAATGGAAATGTTTTCACTAAGAGATATGTTTTTAAATTATTTGATTGAAAGTATATTTTTTTGGAAAGCGTCTTCTAGGGTAATTTGGAAACCGCAAATATTCGATTCAATACGAAATTATTGGATTCCTTCCATAAGTGATTCAGAGCAACTACAATATTTTATAGATGTTTTTAATGCTAAGATGTCTGGGCGCGAAGAGGCAGGTACTGGCACTGAAGAAGCCGAAACTCCTAGTACCTTTACAGGTGGTAGTAATAAAATAAAAGCTCTTAGTAATACAAAAGTGTTTGAATCTTTAGAAGATTCTTATATGCAATTCCCGTATAAATATAACGATAAAATTTATGATATTGTATATGTTATATATGGTGATGAAAATTTAAAACAAAATACAGAGATTTTAGGGTTTTTGCATAAATCTAATAAAATAATATATGACAAAAATATTAAAGTAGGAACTAATCTTGATAATATTTTAGAAGAGGTTCATAATAAAGTATGTAAAAAGCAATTATTATTAGATAAGATGCAGATAGAAAAATTAGATTACAAAAAAGACATAGAAAATAATAATGTTTATATAGAAAATAAGTTAATTGGAAGATTATTACGTAATGGAAAAATACGATTTAATTAGTTAAAATTTACTAAAATAAAAATATCTTATTATTTTAATAACTAAAATGGATAATTCCTTGGATTTAATAAGTGATATAAATAAACAAATTAAAAAATTGTCTAATAAAACCCAAAAAGGTGGAGCAATCAAAAAATTAAAATCTTTCCGCGATAATAAATATAAGTTTTTATCAACTAAAGAAAAAACCCTTCTTACTCAAAAAATAAATACCATTATTGCTGGAAAGGGAAAAAATATATCTAAAATTCATTATGATTTTTTCGAAATAGAAAATAAGAAGAAATACAACGATGTTGGTAAACGGGGTCAACTATCAAAAGAACTTGAAAAAATAATTGGCGGAGCTGAGAAATTTAAAAAAAATCCCGATATAGAACAGCTCCTGGAGACAAAAACCACAACGGATATTATTAATACTGAAATGATTGACGATTTAATTAAATTAAAGGGTGGTTCGGCTCGTAGCGGTAGCAAGAAGCGCCCAACGAGAAAAGCCCGCCCAAACACAAAACAAAGTGGGAAGAAGAAGGGTGTGAAAGGGAAAAAGAAGTCGGGCGCTAAAGAGAAAAAGACTGACGCTAAAGGGACAAAGAAGTCGGACGCTAAAGAGAAAAAGACGGACGCTAAAGAGAAAAAGACTGACGCTAAAGAGAAAAAGAAGTCGGACATAACGGGTAAATCAAAATCAAAAGAACCGTCTCCTGAACCGCAATCGGTTGGTGCTGCTCCTCTGTCACCAACAGCTCTTGCAATCAAAGACGCGGTGACGATTCCATTACCCAACCCATCTATGATTCTCACCCCTCATCTTCCCGCTAATTCAGACTTAATGCCAGCTGGTCCTTTAGTTATAACAGATGCGACAATCCCACAAGTTCCTACTTCAGATGCTCCACAAAAATGTAATCCAAGTACAAAGGAAGCTATCATAGATATATTCAATAAAATAACAGGTAACAAGACAGGTAACAATACAGTAGTTAAACAAGGTATATTCGTGCGTGCTATTAAAAAAAGCGAACATAAAAAAGCTATTAGAAATTTTTTTGGATTACCGACTGATACCGACGTTCATGAAAGTTCACAAGAAGGGGCAGATTTGATAGCAAAATTAACATTATTATTTCAAACTATAGATGCGGATGGTGATAAGATTATTAGTCAAGATGAATTATTAAGTTATTGTGCGTCGGAGACATTAGCAATTGTTCCTTCTGGTGTTAAGTCTGATACATCCGCTGCAGATACCACACCGGCTACACCTGTCCCACCGTCTACAGATGCCACGACGACTACATCTTCTAATGAAGGTGCTAAAATATGCAATTTATTAGAAACTTTATTTAAAACAAAAGACTTAGCAGAGGGCGATAAGGTGTTTGTGAAAAAGTTAAAAAAAATGCAAGAAGATTTAGAAGACAAGCTTAAAAAGGATACCAATAGTGATTTAAAATTAACCGAGGCACAAAAAACCCTATATGGTAATAAATTAGCAATCGAATTATTCCAAATTTACGCGGAATTTAATACCCAATTATTAGAAATATTAGAAGGTCATACAAAAGGCGGTGCTTCTTCTGCGTTAGTAGTAAAGCCTGAAAATTTAAAACGAGATCAATATGCTTATATTATGAGTCTTTTCGTTGATAAAGTAAGCAAATTATTAGGATGGTTTGAAAACCCACCTTACTTAAATTCTACAACACAATTAACAAATAAACCAGCTGGAGCGGTTGTAAAAGTAGAAACCGTCAATGAAGATCCTCAACCTAAACCAGATTCCCCTAAAGCGGCTGGCAATAGAATAGAGGATGGATCAGCTTCAAAGGTTCCAAATCACCCTCTTGGGTCAACTGTTGTCGGCACGCGTGGTTCGACTCGAGATCCTGCGCCCCCAGCTGTGAGCACCTGATGCCCGACGGACCAGTCGTTATGCGGACACATGGCTAAAATTAAATTAATAAATATAGAATTATTATATAACTAATATAATAATGGATATATCCAAATATATAGATTTAAAATGGTTCTTAATAGCATTTGCGGTGGGTCTGTTCTTTGTGTATACAACAATGGCAAAACCGACCATTGTAATTAAGTATCCTACTCCTGAAAACAGCAAAGATATGATTTTTAAAGATGATGTAGATAATTGCTATAAGGTTAAAACAAAGGAGGTTAAATGCCCCAAAGGACGCCGAGTAGACAGCGTACCTATTCAAAAAACTTTAGAACATTTTAAAAAAAATACTCTAAATTAAAATATTTATTTATATTAATAAGATGGGATTCTTTGATAATATGACTAAAGATAAATATGGAAAAATTATAATATCTGTTATTTGGGGGCTGGGTTTAGCTGCTTTGTTTAGAAGAGTATGTGAAGGTCGAAACTGTATTGTAATTAAAGGACCTAAACCAAAGGAAATTGATAATAAAATATATAAATTCGACGAGAAATGTTTTAAATATAATTCGTTTCCATCAAGCTGTAAAGAAAAAAAATAAAAAATCTATTCGTTTATATTTGAATTATTTTATTTATATATATAATTAAAATAATGTCTGGTAGCTCTGAATTTCAAATGCAGCAAGATGATTCTACAATGGTTGATGATATATTAAACGAACTTAATAAAGAAAATCCCGTAACCGCGCAAGTAGAAACATCCCAACAAGCGATGCAACCCCAATTGCAAATCCCAGCCCCTAACTCAGCTCCCATGCCTTCTCCCTTAGTTCAGCCAGAACAAAGTATACTGAATACTATTACTCAAGGCGCCGCGGTAGTTAATACCCCTATTTCAAATAAAACTGTTTGGTGGAAAGTTGTTTTAAATCAATTAAAAACCCCCACAGTATTGGCTGCGATAGTATATCTGTTTTTTAACCCACTTACTCGTAAATTACTTAGTAGATATATACCAAAGGTATTTCAATCTACAAGCTTATTGAAACAACACTTTGCTGTTTTAACACTTTCTTTGATTGTAGGAATTTCCTTCTTATTGGCCAGTAAAATATTATAGAAATTTATTATCTCTTTATTATAGTAAATGGATTCTAATAATTTAATAATACTATTATTAGGTGTTGTCTCTCTATTTCTTATAAAAGACTATTCTAATAAATCTATAGGTATTTTAATATTTGGAACAATATTAGTCGGCATGTGTATAACAAATGATGTGCTATTATCGATATCATTAGGTTTAATTTCAGGGAGTTTATTTACTCTTATTTTCCAAAAGAGGTCTGAAAGTTTCGAAGATTATAAGAAACGGAAATCTACATAAATGATAAACTAACTAAAATATAATAGTATTATATTAAAATGTATAATAAAATTATTAATCCAATTACTGGGGAAAAAGTAAATATATTCGGAAAGTTAGGTAGAAAAATTTTAGAAAAATATATTCATAAATTATCGGGCGGTGCTCAGTCTATACAGGTGTATAATAGATTTAATCCGTTGTCTTGGAAATACCCAAAGGAGGAAGACCTTGACGATGATGAATTTGACCAATTGCAGAGACAAAGAGCATGGTTACCCCGAGGAACAGAAGAATCATATTTAAATGACGCGTATAACACCGATAACAACGATATTGTTACAGTTAATAGTTCTCAGATTTCCCCCGGTGCCGCAGTCAAAACTTCCGGAAATGTAGTTGGCGCTATAAATATTCATAGTAAAGGGGTGGACGTTATGAAGGAGTTAAAACGCGACGCAATAAGAAAAGGCTATTTATTATATGAGGTTCGGGGTCAAAACGAAGCAGCATTACGTAAAATGATAGAGGATAAATCTAAAGTAAAAGTCGAATCACAATCACCCGCATCCACTTCTGCTTCATTAGATTCACCAAGTCCAGAAACCTCATTAGAGACACCAAGTCCAGAAACCTCATTAGAGACACCAAGTCCAGAAACTTCATTAGATTCACCAAGTCCAGAAACTTCATTAGATTCACCAAGTCCAGAAACCTCATTAGATTCACCTCGTTCACCAAGTTCCCCCTCTTCCGTGATTGAGGTAGCGTTACCGGGTGTATCTACTACAAAGAAATCACCACTCCTACGCGAAGATGCATTTCGTCATTCCAAACCAATTGAAAAATTTACAGAAGAAACTTTATGTGAAAAGAATATACACCAGCGAACATGTTATAAGCGGTATTCAACGCTTGTATATGGATTGCAAGAATATTTCGTCGAAAAAATCTTAAAAGTAGAACCACATAATAGCATTTTATCGAATTATAAAATATTATCGTGTAAAAAATACAGGTCTAAGGTAAATATAGCTATCCAAGAATTATTGAATAAAAAAGATATAAAAAAATGGGGGTTTTATTTAAAAACTAATACCGCTAAATGGGAAATAGATATTGAATTAATAAATATAAGCGATAAAGATAAGAAATGGCATATAGCGAAAAAATATATTTTTACAGATTTTCCTATTGGTTCTAAAAGAGAAAAATTATTTACAAAACAGCATCGACGAACAGCTAGAAAAGAGAAAATAAAGGAATTAAAGAAAAATATACAGGACTGGAATGAAAGACGAATAAATAGAAATAAATTCGCATGTTATATTTTAAGAAGAAATGGGTTAATACATCCAAAAATAAAGTACCCAATACAATCTATCCTTGATAAAGATGCGATAGAATATTGGAATAGACGACAAGGAGGTAATTTACGTACATATTATAGACTTAGAAGCGAATGTGGTGAGGCTTATATTGGAGGGGCGACTAAAAAAGAATTAGGTGATAAGCAAATTTTAAATGCCGATAATTACAGCTATAAGATAGAACAAGAATTATCATGTTATGATATAGGGTATTATTTATACGATGCTTGGGATATTGAGAATGAGCGTGTATATATAGGAGGGGGTATTTATAACTATATTATTAATCCAAAAACCCTACAAAAAGTTAATATAAAAAGTAGATTGGGTAAACATATATTAAATAGTTATTTAAACAATAATTAAGTATTCATATATTAATTAACCAATATGACGAAGTATTTATATTTAGGCTTTATATATTTTCTCTACTAATCATCTTAATAATTTATGAGAAAATTATATCTACGCCTCCTCTACGTCATTTGTTATTTGCAAATATCGCGATTATATCATAATATTTTTGTGGCCCGCTGAAAAAATCCCCCAATACCCACTTTATATTCGGTAGCCCCGTTTAAAATATAATATTCTGGATATGCTACCCCAAGTCCATATAAATTTTTAGCCAAAAGCCCTGTTTCGTTAAATGCCCGGTCTATTATTAAAGGTTTTTCGTTTATTTTAATACTCAAATTTCTTCGGACTAAGCCGATTGAATATATTACATGATCGAATGAGGTATGGTCGAAGTCGTCATATTTTACAACTTTAATATTAGTTTTATTTTCAGGGACCATAAATTTATTGGCCCACTCTAATCCAACTCCTCTTATTCCTGATTCTTGGTAAATTTCTATATTATTATCGTTCATATAAGGCCTTTTAATGTTACTTTTTATAATATTTGTTATTTGCTTACAGGATAACTCATATAAGTTTTTTAAAATAAGTATACCAGAATGAGAATTCCCAAAAACAGCAATCTTTTTATTTTTAATATCCAGTTTTCGTAGTTTTTCTGGATTGAGCGCTATTTCAATGGGTATTTCAGGTATATTATAGTTTAATTTTCTATGGATAGAGCCGTTACACATAACAACTCGGGTGGATGAATAATTATTCAGCTCGCTGTATAAAGTCCAAATATTATTTTTATATTCAATCGAATCTATATAATCAGTAATCATCGTAATATTTTTTATTGAGCGAATATGATTTGATATTATTTCCAATTCTTTACTTAAGCATTTTAATTTAAATATACCATTTTCAATCAAATCGCAAGTTTCAGAAGAACTAGGAGGGAAATTAAGATTTTTATATATCTTCTCTATAAATTTTACTAAAACGGGATATGGTGTATTTGCTGGAACTTCGGGGTATTTGGCTAAATCCCCACCTGTAAAGTTTGTATTATCTATCCATCCTATTTTTTTTTCGGGATATTTATTACGAATAATGCTGACTGAAATAATCCCCGATAAACCACCACCTAATATAATATAATCTAACATATAATACATATACATTAGAAAATAATATTAGAAATTTAATTGACAATAATTTAAATATAGAAAACGGCTTAATTTAAATTTTAATAAATTAAAGATAATATATGTATAATTTATATGGGGCAATATTTTTCATATTTTATAGAAGACGAAATAGAGTTAAATAAATACGGTTGGAAGAGAGACTCCCCTGATTATCGAGATAAGTATATTCATTATAGTAGTCCGTTAGAAGTAGACGATATCGACTTGCGTCATAAAATGCCGGGTATTTACGATCAGCTAAATATTGGAAGTTCTGTTGCAAATAGTGCGGCCGCGGCCTATGAATATAATCAAATCGAAATTGATGACGAACACATATTTATCCCCAGTAGATTATTTATTTATTATAATACACGCAAAATAGAAAATACTATTCTTTATGACGCGGGGTCGCAAATCAGAAACACCATCAAATCATTAAATAAATATGGCATCTGTTCGGAAACGAAATGGTGTTACGATCCCACTATATTAAATATTAAACCCGACGACAGTTGCTATATTCAGATTCCCTCAATTAAATATTTTAGATTAAACCAAAATATTATAACCTTAAAAGCGTGCTTGACAAATAGCGTCCCATTTATTTTCGGATTTAGTGTTTATAGTAATTTTGAAAAAATAGATAAAAACAATAATACCTTATCCATTCCGACGAAAGATGATAAATATTTGGGGGGCCATAGTTGTTTATGCGTTGGATATGATAATTCTAAAAAACATTTTATTGTAAGAAATAGCTTTGGCGTTGAGTGGGGGGATAAAGGGCATTTTAAGTTGAGTTATGATTATATGATTAATAAAAATTTATGCTCGGATTTTTGGATTATCAAGTGTTGATTTTTTAGAAAATGTAAAATGACCCCTGTTACTATTAAAAATATATGTTCTATTAGAATTATTAGAATATATTATTTTATGCCCCAGATATATATGAGTGATATTTATACTTAAAAGATGGCATAATAAAATCAAAAAAGGATCACACGTTCCGCATAAATACCCCTTGTTATAGTTGTTAATATTATAATTTTCGATATGTTCATAATTTTCGGATGATTGTTTTTTACTGAGTGTTGTTTTTTGCCATAAAACTTTAATATTTTGCGTATTTTTTTGCTTTAGTAATTTAATACAATCGGTGAGACTGTTATTTTTAAGTCCTAGTTGTTCGCGGTCGTTCTTACTTAGTGATTTAAAAATTCCTTGCCAAAAGCATGCCATATATTATTTGTATAAATATTTAAAAAGCGTAGAATTAAATAGCGATAATATTAAATATCGGTGAAAATATATTTAATATTTAAGCGTGATTAATATCAAAATATATTATATATACTAATAATAATAATTTATGGCTGGTCATTCTATAAACTTTAATTTAAACGGACAGACTTTACATATAGAAAGCTATGATGAGGTTGATTTACCTACAGATGTGTGTGATGGAGCTCTTGCCTTTAATATTACCACAGGAGAGATAAATTTTTATAAATATTCAGAATGGCATACTCTTATGGGAGGTCTTGGGATACAAGGCAACCCGGGAGCATCGGGGGGGGTGGGTCCAACTGGCGCAACTGGCCCCGACGGACCAAATGGTAGTGCTGGTATTAATGGAGTAGATGGGAATATTGGGCCAACGGGTCCTTCTGGATTAGACGGGGGGACAGGACCAGATGGACCACCTGGAGTAGCTGGTGTCGGTCAAGTAGGTCCTACTGGTCCTACTGGTCAAACTGGAGCTACTGGGGCTACTGGTATGGGTGGCACAGGCACAACTGGGGCTACAGGACCAACAGGAGAAACTGGTCCGACTGGTGCTACTGGTCCAACTGGCACAACTGGACCACAAGGACCCACGGGTACGAGTGGATCGGATGGAAATGAAGGGGGTATTGGCCAAACTGGTCCTGTGGGGAGGCAGGGTCCCCAGGGGAATATAGGAGAAACGGGTCCAACTGGAGAAACGGGTCCAACTGGAGCTACCGGTCCAACTGGGGCTACAGGTCCTACTGGAGAAACTGGTCCAACTGGAGAAACGGGTCCAACTGGGGCAACCGGTGTAACGGGTCCAACTGGAGCTACAGGTCCTACTGGAGAAACTGGTCCAACTGGAGAAACGGGTCCAACTGGGGCAACCGGTGTAACGGGTCCAACTGGAGCTACAGGTCCTACTGGAGAAACGGGTCCAACTGGA
>Ga0206129_10000699_pt1 | contig 50091 bp, 45 predicted proteins | sample Helgoland_Spring_8_FD_148616 | JGI IMG/M metagenome (GOLD analysis project Ga0206129, IMG submission 148616) | Pelagic subsurface seawater microbial communities from Kabeltonne, Helgoland, North Sea - Helgoland_Spring_Bloom_20160502_2 | ecosystem: Environmental > Aquatic > Marine > Epipelagic ...
TTATATCAATAGACTCTAAAGGCGCACTAGCTATCGCTATAAAGGTTTGCTTGGCATCACTGTAAACTAGTCCTTTTGACCCTAGACTTAAATACAAATACTGCACGCCTTGGGTCATAAACCATTGAGCTAACTCCAATAATTGAGCCTTGGAGGGATGGCTGCCAAAGTCTGTGCCTGCAATGGCTTGGGCTTCCATTAGATTAGGCTTAAGACTGTGAATATTGGACAAAAAAGGGCTAATGCGCGTGGCTTTTTCCACCGACACCGTATCCACAAAAAAATATTGCTGTGGCAAATGTTGCATCAGATAAGCCAAACAATGGGACGCCAAATTAGTATCCAGCACCACTAATTGGGCGCCTTGTAAGTCTGGCAAAAATGGTTCGAGCTGAAACTCACCAAACTGATCTATTAAGGCCATATCGGCAATGGCCACCTGCATGTCACCGGCTGCATCGATAATAGATAAGTAGGTTGAAGTCGATTCCCCTGCTAAGGTCACCATGCATTCAGTTTGTATGCCTAACTGCTGTGCATGATGTTGCAAAAATAAGCCGTTGGTATCATCACCGATGGGCGCCATCAAGCAACACGTCTGACCTAGGCGCACCAAGTTTTCAGCTATATTACGGCCCACTCCTCCCGGACTAGAAGATACCTTGCCAGCATTAGAAGTGCCTTGTTTTAGATGTTTTTTGGGGACCCCAAGTAGGTCCATGTTGGCGCCGCCAACAACAACGGTGTAAGCTTTTATAGGAACTCCGCGAAACTATCTGGCTGCTGGCACACGGCCAAGGCGTCCTCTAAGGAGACTGCTCCACTCATTAATGCTCTGCCTACCACGACTCCTGCGATATTAGGCAACATGCGTAAGGTAGAGATGTCATCCAAGGTCTTCACAGCGCCGCTGGAAATAACTGGAATATGAAGTTCATCGACCATTTTGGTAGTCATGGCAAAGGTGGCTTCTGGGTGATCATCATCAAGGTCGATATCCGTATAAATAATGGCGGCTACGCCCCATTCTTGCAGGTCTACAGCAACCTCCAAGGGTGTGTATATGGTTTCTTCGGTCCAGCCGTGGCACATGACTTTATTATGCCGAGCGTCGATGGATACTACTACTTGGCCTGGGTAATGGTTGCACAGTTCGTGTAAAAAATGTCGATCTTCTATGGCAGCAGTACCGATGACCACACGTGAGGCGCCATGTTCGAACCACCAGCGTGCCGTTTCAATGGTACGGATGCCTCCACCCACCTGCACTGGCACATTAACCGCTTCAATAATTTCCAGCACGAGCTTATGATTATCCTCTGTGCTACCCATGACTTTGTCTAAGTCCACCACGTGCAAAACCTGAGCTCCATTTGCAACATGGCGCTGCGCAGTCTCTAGGGGGGTTATGTCATAAATAATGGGGTCTTGAATGTGGCCGCGGCGTAAGTTCACACAACGACCTCGTTGGATTTCTATATCTGGATAAATAACCATTTTTGAACTCCTTTTTTATTATTGTTGGTGTAGCATACTATGACCCGACAAAAAATCCACTTATCATGGCCAACAAGAGGGACTTGGCCCACGCACTTTATTGCTACCCATGCGGGTTTAAGGCGTGCTATGGTCGCCGCTTGTGTTACCCTATGGAGTTTAAGTTAGATGAAAATTGAGCAAGTCACCCCCACCATTGGCGCAGAGATTTCAGACATTTGTCTCAATAACTTAAGCCCCACCGATATTGATGACATTTATCAAGCACTCATAGCCCATAAGGCGATTTTTTTTCGCGACCAAGACATAAGTCCAGAAACACATATCGCCTTTGCCAAAAGCTTTGGTGAGCCAGAACCACTGCACCCAGTTTACCCAAGCATTGAGGGTTTTGAAAACATTGTGCTACTCAAAAGTGGGGCCGGCAGCAAGCCTGACACTAACGATTGGCACAAAGACTTGACCTTTAAACCTAATCCACCCTTTACCAGCATATTGCATGCCATTGAAGTGCCTGACGTCGGAGGTGATACTCTGTGGTCTAATACTAATGCCGCCTACGAAGCTTTGCCATCCGTTTGGCAAGATTACTTGGAGGGTTTGGAGGCCATACATGACATCGGCACTTTTAGGAATGATTTGTATTACAAAGGCGGTATCGAAGCGGTCAATGACGGTCTGAAGAGCACTGGTTCTGCCGTGCACAAAATAGTTGATACCCATCCTGTTAGTCGCCTTAAGTACCTCAATATTAACCAATCTTTTACCCGCCATATTGTGGGTGAAATTCAAGGGGAGAGTGACCACATTTTGCAGTACCTTTATCAACACATGGCCAAACCCGAGTTTCAGGTGCGTTTGCGATGGCGCAAGAATACCATTGCCATGTGGGATAACCGCATTACTCATCATTATGCTATTTGCGATTACTTACCCAAGATTAGACACATGCAACGGGTCACTGTGCTAAATGATAAACGCGAACTCTAAACCAACCAGAGTCTAGCCAAGAGCATTATGTGATTTTAAATATGGTCAAAAAAGATATTATTGTAGTGGGTGGTGGGGCGGCTGGTTTTTTTGCTGCGATTAATATCGCCCAACAAGCACCCCACTTAAAAGTAGCCATTATAGAAAGAGGCAAACAGGTTCTCACTAAAGTGAAAGTGTCAGGAGGTGGCCGCTGCAATGTTACTCATGCAGAGTTTGTGCCTGCCGACTTAGTGCAAAACTACCCCCGTGGCGAGAGAGAGCTGCTGGGGCCCTTTCACCAATTTATGACGGGTGACGCGATGGCTTGGTTTGAAGAGCGCGGTGTGCAATTAAAAATTGAAGATGATGGCCGCGTATTCCCTGTTTCAAATTCTTCTCAAACTATTATTGATTGCTTCTTAGATGAAGCGAAAAAATATAAGGTAGAAGTGCTCTACAGACACTCTTTAAAAGCCCTTGAACATGAACGAGGTTTATTTCAGTTAGAAACCGCTCAAGGTGCATTTTCAGCAAAAAAAGTAGTTATCGCAACGGGCAGTAACACCAAAATATGGACGCTTCTGGAGGGCCTAGGACATACCGTCTCTAAGCCAGTGCCTTCTCTTTTCACTTTTAAAATAAACGATGAGCGCCTGAAAGATATTCCTGGTGTGGTGGCAGAAGATGTAACCGTTAAAATTCTTGGTACCCATTTGTGCAGTGAAGGCCCATTACTGATTACCCATTGGGGTATGAGCGCCCCTGCTATTTTGAAACTGTCTGCTTTTGGGGCCATAGAGATCGCAGAAAAAGACTATCATTTTCAGATTGAAGTTAATTTCATCAAACAAAGTTTGACTGATTGTTTAGACCAATTGAAAAGTTTTAAACAGCAAATAGCTAAAAAGACCCTATTTACATCAAGCCCGTTTAATTTACCCAAACGCTTATGGCATAAGCTTGTTTTGGCGGCCAACATAGGCCCCGAAGCCCGTTGGGCAGATGTAAACAAAGTACAAACAGAGGCCCTCGCAGTAGAATTAACCCAGGCTGTATTTAACGTCACAGGCAAAATCACCTTTAAAGAAGAATTTGTCACAGCCGGGGGCATATGTCTGAAAGAGGTGAACTTTAAAACCTTTGAAAGTAAATATTTGGCCGGGCTTTATTTCGCTGGAGAGGTGATGGATGTGGATGCTATTACTGGTGGCTTTAACTTTCAAAATGCATGGACTGGGGCCTATATTGTATCGCAAAACATCACTGGCTAAGAGTCGCCATTCACATAACATTATTTATCAGGACTTAAATTCAAACCTATGCATTTACATTCGGCAAAGGCTTTTAACTCAGGTATAATCTGCGCTGCCAATTTTTAAACCTATGGATGCTTTTCAAATGACTGACTTTACCGATTACAAGGTTGCCGATATCTCCCTAGCCGCATGGGGCCGCATTGAAATTGACATCGCCGAAACTGAAATGCCAGCATTGATGGCACTGCGCACAAAATATGCGACACAACAGCCTTTGGCCAATGCCCGCATTATGGGTTGCATCCATATGACCATTCAAACAGCCGTGTTGATGGAAACCTTAGTAGACCTAGGTGCTCAGGTACGTTGGTCTTCATGTAATATTTTCTCCACTCAAGACCACGCTGCCGCTGCTATGGCCGCCGCTGGCATTCCCGTGTTTGCTTGGAAAGGCGAAACAGAAGAAGAAGCAGAATGGTGCATCGAGCAAACCATTGTGCAAGATGGCAAAGATTGGGGCGCTAACATGATTCTGGATGATGGTGGCGATTTAACCACCATGCTGCATAACCAATTCCCAGAAATCTTGGCGAACTGTCATGGCATTTCTGAAGAAACAACCACGGGTGTGCACCGTTTAGAAGAAATGCTGGCTGCAGGCACCTTAAAGGTTCCTGCCATCAACGTTAACGATGCCGTTACTAAAAGTAAAAATGATAATAAGTACGGCTGTCGTCATTCTTTAAATGACGCTATCAAACGTGCTACAGATCACCTTTTAGCGGGCAAAAAAGCACTCGTTATCGGTTATGGTGACGTAGGCAAAGGCTCTGCCGCATCTCTACGCCAAGAAGGTATGATCGTTAAGATCACTGAAGTGGATCCAATTTGTGCTATGCAGGCTTGCATGGACGGTTTTGAAGTGGTTTCTCCCTATTTAGACGGTGTTAACACGGGCGACATCAATTGCATTGACACCCGCTTGATGGGCACGACTGATATTATTGTAACCACGACCGGTAACACTGACGTGTGCGATGCTAATATGCTGAAAACCATTAAGAAAGGCGCAGTCATATGTAACATTGGTCACTTCGATAATGAAATTGACACGGCCTTCATGCGCGCCAACTGGAAGTTTGAAGAAGTGAAGCCTCAAGTGCATAAGGTGTATCGTGCAGAAGACCATAACAAGAGTGACTTCGTATTACTATTATCTGAAGGCCGCTTGGTTAATCTAGGTAATGCAACAGGCCACCCATCACGCATTATGGACGGTTCTTTCGCTAACCAAGTATTGGCGCAAATGCACCTATGGGAAGCTAAGTTTGCAGACCTAAGTGCCGCAGATAAGCAGGCCAACTTGTGGCTTAAAATCTTGCCTAAGAAGCTTGATGAAGAAGTAGCTGCAGACATGGTGGCAGGTTTTGGTGGCGTAATGACCAAGCTCACTTCGACCCAAGCAGGCTACATCAACGTCCCCTTTGATGGCCCATTTAAGCCAGAAAGCTACAAGTACTAAATGGATAGGGTAGCTTAGGCTACCTCATACCTCACAATTGCTGCACTCTGGCCTATTATTGAGAACTCATGGTTGCAAATTAACCATGAGTTAAATGGGCCTTAACCAAGGCCTCATGAGTGCAGCTATTTAAGCCTTTGATATCGAACTGCCAACCTTTTGCTCCTAGCAAGTTATGCCCAATAACGCATTCTGACCCCTTCTTTTATATGTCCTGTTAGTGTGCCCTGTTCGTGTGCCTTGCATGTGTGATTTAGGAGTTCACTCTGATACGGTGTGTTATGCCTTTTATTTTATTTTATTTTATTTTGTTTTTTTTTGTTTTATGCAAATACTAAAATTTCAACTATGCTTTAGATAGCCCAAGAGGTTGATAGTAATTGGGCTGCGCACTGCCAAGAAATTGTGAGGGAAGACAAGAAAGCCAAAATTGCTTCAGGTTTTGGTATTAATCTCCTCTTCTAACGCTTCTACCCACAGGGCCGCAATTGTGTTGTCAACATAATTTAGGCATTTAGACCAGGAGGTCTGTCATGGCAGTGCTTACTAGCATGGAAGCTAGTGTAAGAAGTGCGGGGCAAGGACGCCCACCACTTTTTATAGCCCTCTATTGCAGACCCTAACTATCGACATTTTTTACAACTTCTTAATACAATCACAAGGCCAAGTTTTTACTTAGAATGTCTCAAAGTGTAATTAAATAAAAACATTTAGTTATTATATATATTTTAACCAAAATTATATGGTATTATTTAAATATATTGCATATTGAGACATTTTAATAATGTATTACACTAGTCATCAAGGACAGAATCGACTCGTATGGGACACTTTGAGTCTTTCTAACCTACTTGAAACTCAAGGCACCACTAACAATCGTAAAGGCACGGACCGCTGGCTAGAAAAAATGGGCATGTTGCCCTTACCAACAGACATTGAAAATCTACATGACGAAATATCACAAGGGCTCAAACCAAAAGTGGTTGAGCACCTTATTAATACGGCCAAAAAACACCGGCACAACATACTCTGCGTGCAGGCTTTTAGCCATGAGGGTCATGTTGGTTTATACGCTAATGATGCCAAAGGCAGCCGCCGCTGGTTGTGGAATGAACAAGAGTGGGATTTGGATAGCCTGCAAGAAGCCATCAGTGCTTTGGTCGCCTACAATGACAAAGACACATTACTCTTTCCCCATGGAGACATCACAGGCTTGTTTCGTGAGCTTTGGCTAGTCACCCAGCAACCTATTATTACCGATAGCGCTCTTGGTAATGGTAAAGGCAATGGGAAAGGCCTGCTGGCCATGGCCGCTTATGCGGCTAGACTGAGCATGCCCAAAAGCACACCACGCCCGACCCACATTGCCGACGGCAATAGTCACCTCGACCGCTTAGAAGCTGAAAGCATGCACATTATGCGCGAGGTGCTAGCCCACGCAGAAAACCCCGTTATGCTTTACTCTGTTGGCAAAGACAGTGCAGTCATGCTGCACCTAGCCCGCAAAGCGTTTTACCCTAGTCCACCCCCATTTTCGTTACTGCACGTGGACACGCGCTGGAAGTTTCAAGAGATGTATCAATTCCGTGACAAAATGGCCACTGAAGCAGGCATGAATTTAATTGTGCACACTAATCCAGAAGCCATTGAACGGGACATTAACCCATTACAACATGGTAGTGCCCTGCATACAGAAATCACCAAGACGCAAGGGCTCAAACAAGCCCTTGATCATTACAAATTTGACGTGGCCTTTGGTGGGGCGCGCCGCGATGAAGAAAAAAGTCGGGCTAAAGAGCGCATATTTTCGTTTCGTAACGCAGCCCATCGGTGGGATCCAAAAAACCAACGCCCTGAATTGTGGAACTTATACAACGGTCATAAACATCCAAGTGAAAGCATTCGTGTGTTCCCTATCTCAAATTGGACTGAATTAGATATTTGGCAATATATTTATCGCGAAAACATCCCCATTGTGCCCCTCTATTACGCGCAGAGGCGCCCTGTGATTGAGCGCAATGATATGCTTATGATGGTGGATGACGAGCGTTTGAAATTATTACCAGGTGAAAAAATTCAGATCAAAAATGTGCGCTTTCGCTCCCTTGGCTGTTACCCATTAACAGGTGCTATTGAGTCTGAAGCCAGCACCCTTGAAGAAATTATTCTAGAGTTGCTAAAAGCTCGCACCAGTGAACGCCAAGGACGAGCCATTGACAGTGATAGCAGCGCGTCTATGGAAAAGAAGAAACAAGAGGGCTACTTCTAATGCGCAGCAACACCCCAGCTTCTAATATCAAGTTACCCACAACGAGTGTGGCTATAGAAGAGTTTATGCAACAGCAGAACGACCTAGATTTATTACGTTTTATCACCTGCGGGAGTGTAGATGATGGTAAAAGCACCCTCATTGGCTGCTTGCTGTATGCAGCTAAGTGTATTTTTGATGATCAGGTGGCTAGCCTTAAGCAAGAATCTATCACCTATGGCACCCAAGGTGGCGATATCGACTTTGCTTTATTGGTGGATGGCCTAGCGGCTGAGCGCGAACAAGGCATTACCATTGATGTAGCCTATCGCTTTTTTAATACCGACAAACGTAAGTTTATTGTGGCCGATACCCCAGGACATGAACAGTATACTCGCAACATGGTCACTGGAGCCTCTGATGCAGACCTTGCTGTAATCTTAATTGATGCCCGTAAAGGCGTGATTGAACAGACCAAGCGCCATGCATTTATTTGCTCTTTATTGGGCATCAAACAAGCGGTGCTGGCCATTAACAAAATGGACTTAATCGGTTATAACGAAAGTGTATTTCACCAGATTCACGCCGATTTTGAGTTATTTGCTAGCCAATTAAAGTTTTCCAACATTACCCCCATCCCCATATCAGCCCTCAAGGGTGACAATGTGGTGAACCGTTCGCCGCACATGTCGTGGTTCCGTGGTCCTACACTCATGGCCATACTTGAAACAGCGCCCATTCCCAATCTAGCCAATGACCATGGCCTGCGTTTCCCCGTGCAATGGGTGAACCGCCCCCATCTTGATTTTAGAGGATTTGCGGGCACTATCGCTGCAGGCACAGTCAAATTAGGTGACGAAGTACGGGTGCTGCCCAGTGGCGCAAAAGCAAAGGTTGCTGAGATTATTTTATTTAAACAAAGCCTTGATCAAGCCCAATGTGGCCAAGCTGTGACCTTGACCCTAGACAAAGAAATTGAAGCCTCCCGAGGGGACATGATCGTCAGTGCCCAAGACCCCTGTGAAGTATCAGATCAGTTTGAAGTCGACTTAGTATGGATGACTGAAGAACAAGGCTTTATTGGCCGCAGCTATAGTATGCAGATTGGCAGCAACTTGGTTAATGCTCAGATCACTGAGATTAAACACAAAACTAACTTCAATACCCTGCAAACAAGCCCCACACGCAAATTAGAGTTAAACGACATTGTGGTGGCCAAGCTTAGCCTTGATAAACCCGTGGCCTACGAGCTTTATCAACAGTGCCGACCTTTGGGTGCGTTTATCTTGGTAGACCGCTTTAGCAACGCAACAGTGGCTGCTGGCATGATCAACTATGCCTTGCGCCGCGCAGCTAACGTGCACCTGCAAAACCTAAGCATCAATAAGCCCCTGCGCCACAAACTTAATGGCCATCGAGGAAAGGTGTTGTGGTTTACGGGCTTAAGCGGCTCAGGCAAGTCAACTATTGCTGATATCGTAGAACAAAAGCTGCACCAACAGGGCATTCGTACCTATATTTTAGATGGTGATAATGTGCGCCATGGACTAAATAAAGATTTGGGCTTTACTGACGCCGACCGTATTGAAAACATTCGTCGCATTACTGAAGTGGCTCATCTTATGGTTGATGCTGGCTTAGTGGTGCTCACAGCGTTTATTTCGCCCTTCATAGCAGAGCGTGAAGTCGCACGCTCTCGCTTCGAAGCAGATGAGTTCATTGAAATATACGTTGATACGCCCCTAGAGATTGCAGAGCAACGTGATACCAAGGGTCTATATAAAAAGGCCCGCAAGGGAGAGATCCCCAACTTTACAGGCATTAATAGCCCCTATGAAGCCCCAGAACACCCAGAATTCACCTTGAGTACTGCCAAAACTTCACCCAAACAACTTGCTGAACAATTGTTAGCGCAGCTCGATCTTTAACGCTTTACAGGAGTATACAATGCACCAAGCCAAAGCCATTTTAGCTGACCCCAAACTGCTTAAGGCACTGCAACAGTTAGTTCACCATGCGGGTGCAGCCATCATGCAGGTTTACCAAACGGCAGACTTTGGCATAGAAACCAAAAAAGATGATTCTCCTGTCACCAAGGCAGACCTTGATGCGCACTATTTATTAGTCGACGGTTTGACAAAACTCACCCCTCATATCACCATCGTTTCTGAAGAAGACCCCACATCTCACATAGTGCCACAAACGCATAATTTTTATTGGCTCATTGATCCCTTAGATGGCACCAAAGAATTCATTAACCGCAATGGCCAGTTCACCGTCAACTTAGCCCTTATTGAAGATAATGCGCCCAGTTTTGGTTTTGTGTCTACACCCATTGATCAAATACTTTACTGGGGGGGGAAGCACCTAGGTGCCTGGCGTTTGAGAGATAATACCCTAGAGCAACTGCATACCCAGGCAAGTCAGACGCCCATGCGTGTAGTTGCTAGTAGGAGCCACCTTAATGAGGCTACCCGCAATTTTATTGCTAACTTAGGTGATACCGCCCTAATACAAGCGGGTAGTTCTTTGAAGTTATTACGCATTGCCGAGGGTGAGGCGGATATCTATCCACGCCTCGCACCAACTTGCGAATGGGACACCGCCGCCGCACAAGCCATATTAGAAGGAGCTGGCGGCAAGGTGGCCCAAGTGGACGGTAGCCCTATGCAATATGGTAAAGCAGATATTTTAAATCCCTATTTTGTAGCCAGCAGTTAGCGATCAAGTCAACTCAATGTTACCCATTGGAAAGTAAAAAACGCAGCATATGAAAAGCCACGACCTGAAGAATCACAGCCACTTGCGCAACCAAAGCTATAGCCTTTGCTATTACAGGCAAAATAGAATCTGCACTGACCATAAGCTCTATTGAATTCCTTTTAAAATTCGCCATCTATTATTACCATAAACACTTGTGGACCAAGATAAAGTTCAATTAATAAAGCCTAGGCTAAAAGGAGTAATGGATTTCCATGTTATCTCTTTTTTATGTGTCCAAATTTTTTGTTCGCGCTTGGTGACTTAATTGCCCTGTAATTAAAGCCATCATCATAACAAAAAGAACACCAGCATTATTAATATCCCATATCATTTCCACTAAGCCAAAGTCCATGTAAGCAACAGCTGTGATTACACCTGCAATCGCTAAGGACTTATGTTGACTGATATGAATTTTGCAATACCAAATAAAGCTGATATAAATAGAAAAAATAGAGAGTGGCCCAAAAACACCATACGCGGCAATGCTGCTAAAGAACTGACTATGTGGGTGGTGTATTTGAGAAGCTGCAGGGTCAATTAATCCATTCTCAACTAACAGTAATAATTGCGGATAAAAAGAACCAATGCCTGTTCCAAACCAAGGGTGCTGAAGAAAAATTAGCCACGAGGAATGCCACAAGGCAATGCGAACACCCACAGAACCATCGAAGACCTCGCCCGTTTGAGCATATTGCAAAATTGCCGGTATCACCATACTAACTCGAGACTGAATAAATGGAGAAAAGTAAAACACTAAAGTGGCACTCACTGTCAACGTCACAAGAAGAGCGATACGTTTACGCCATGAGGGTTTATCAAAAAGGTCTACTAGAAACCAAGTTATAACAGGCAGGGAAATCCAGCCCCCTTTTGCACCAGAGGCTAAGGAGCCAAACATACCAATTAATAAGGCAATGAATGCCACAGCCAACCAACGCTTATCTGCCCGCCACTTGGGCTGAAACAAAACCAAGCTTAAAATCCCTAATAATAAACTAATATCACCAAAGGCATTAATTAGAGAGGATGTACCACCCCAAACTCTACCAATTCCTAAAGTATTTTTTTGATAGTAGGCCCAACATCCTGCGCCTACCGCACCACACCAGACCCCCCATCTCATGGCCACTACATTAAAGCCATATTGGCGCACAAGAAAAAAAATACAAATAACTAATAAAAAGCGGCTAGACTCTTGGAATTGGCCCCAAACCCAGTTTTGTTGGCGAAAATACATGTCAATAAACACAACCGCAGGGTAAAAAAACCACGGAGTGAGTAAGATAAGCTCTTCTTTTTTAGGGTTTAACTCAAAGCGTGTTAAACCGCAAGAAACAAGCGAAAATAAAGTTAAAAGTGCAGCAACTGGATAAAAGATAGATGGGTAATTAATGCTTGTGGCAGGCAATAAAAAAGCTGCCCCCGTAAGTAGTATGTAATGTGGTTTGGCCAAGCTGCGGTGCATATTAAGGAAATACCTTTTATGTCGAGTCAATAATAATTATTTGATTTGGGCTGGTGGATATAAAGTCGGTCTTGCGACAAGCGTGCCACAAGAACATAGTTGTAGCTAGCTAACAAGGCTTGTATTTCATCTTCTCCTCGCACATTATCAAAATAGTCTGGTAACATTTCCATGAAAATTAGCTTTGGTCTAATTTTACCCATACTACTCAAGGCATCAAACTCTGCACCCTCTATGTCCATGTGCATGAAATCGATTTCGTCAATATTATTTACCTCGCACATACGATCAAACCTAAGGCCGTCTACCGTTACAGACTCAGTGGTTTGTTCAATATGCGGGAATTTTTCTTTGTATTCGTCACTATGTTGATACAAGGACCCTTGGCCATCCACTTTGCCATTAATTTTTGAGGCGTACCAGTCTATAGGCCCATCCTTTGAACAAATGGCGTTATTCACCACTTCAGTATGGGTGTGAGCTAAGTTTTTGATTACTACTTCAACCCGCACAGGGTCTGCCTCAGCAGTAACGATGCGAGCATTAGGAAAAGAACGGGCAAAACGCAACGCATCCCCACCATCAAAAGATCCAAGTTCTAATACCACTTTAGGCACTATATTTAGTTGCTCTAACCACTTGATATTAAAACCTGAATGGCTCAGCCTAATGGGCATTCCTTCAATTTCGGTATCGTATTCACCCTCTCGCAATGGCGTTGCCGTAATGCCCCACCTTAGAAGCCTTAACCGGGCCAAATGCAATCTCAGTTTCATCAACTACCCCTGAACACTGTTAACGCATAACGAATCGCTTTTAATAATAATTTAAATCTAAACCATGGCCGAACCACTTCTAACCTTAGCTTAGCCCAGCCTAATTTATTTTTGCTTGGGCTAATGGTAGAACCGCCTAAATGAGCACTCAACTCACGCACCTTATTTTCATCAACTAGATACACAGAAAAATCATATCGCCAGTTAAACTGAAACTCAACATCAATCGGCTGATAGAAAGTTGCACATTTATTAACAAATTCTTGTGCAGCTAAACGATTCCACAGCTGTGCTTGAAAGCCAAGAGGGATACGCCAGGGCTTCAAAATGGTGACGCTAGACAAGTTCCCTACTTGGCTGCCAAAGACATGTCGCTTGCTATACAGCTTTACGACACCACCATTTTTGCAGCCCAGCCATTTAGCAATGGACTCTATACCCTTCGATGCCTCTAACAGCTCTACATCGTCTTCCAAAACCAATCCATACTGGACTGAAGGATCTGCCAAAAGTTGCTTTAATGCCTTTAAATGGGACATATAACAGGCCACTTCAGCGCTCTTTAGTGGCAAAAAATATTCAGCCATATTACGCTCGGGATTATATCCTGAGTCACCCAAACTGTGGGCCTGAGCATCAATAGCGTCAACACGCTGGTGAGTAACCCCCAAGTCAGATAAGTGACGATGGATGCGCTGCCAGCGATCGGCAGAGCGAGCTAGGTTGATTACATAGGTTTGCATTTTCATCAACGGGTTATCTTTATAATCATCATTGTACCCTCTAAATTTTGGCCAAGGTGTTCCAATCAGCAGGGATAATATCTTGTTGTTCCATATGCTTGGCATCAAACCAAGGTTGGGGTGCAACAATAATCTTACTGTCATAATCATTCAAATACGCTCCCCACCAGCTGAAGGAACTGTTGGCAATAATTTGGTGCTGGCATGTGCTAATGAGCCAAAGGTCTTGCTCAGCAGAAAAACCAAAGTCCGACACAAAAATAATTTTGTGATACTGGATGTTGGTTCGCACCCAATCGGGATCATCTGAAAACACATACAGATCAACATCGCCTAATTTTTCAATCATCAGCTGCAGCGCCGTTTGATAATAGTGTGCACTGGTTACCCCGTGCTTAATTAACGCTTTAGGGTTAGTTAAATAGTCACCTCGCCTCACGTGCATGGCCACACTGTGGCTGCTAGCCATCTGCGTAGCTAGTTTTACAGCGGCTGAAGGCATTTGTCTCTTAAGTACTAAGTCAGTTCGCAACTGGGGTCCATGGTTGGCAAAATAGCGTTCAGATTGCCAAAAGCCAGACAACATTACGTCGAGGCTCTGAGCTAGTGCTGCAGCATCAAAACTATGCACAGTCTCGTGATAATAACCCAGCCAAGGATTAATTTGGCGTCTTAACGCGCGACTTAACTTCCATACAGGCTCTTTAAAATAAGCAGCCTCTGTATCAGTTAAATACCGGGCTCTGATGGCAAACTCATCGATAGCCAGCCCAGAAATGCAGCCCTTACGCAATATAAAGCGAGGGTCCAGGACCAGTTCCGCCTGCCTGGCATCTGCCAGCGCTCTGCCCATTGCATATTGAAAGAGCTGGTTACCCAAACCACCCAACAAACGCACATACACAGCATATTTAATGTCGTCCATAGACATCCTCTAAACGCTCAATGTCATCCTCTCCTAAATAGCTACCCGATTGTACTTCAACCAAGTGCAGCGCCTCGTGGGTTTCATTGGCTAAACAGTGCACTGAACCCTTAGGGATGTAAATGGAGTCATTGGCATTAAGCAGATAATCTTCTCCATCCACATGTACCTTAGCCTGGCCTTGCACGACGACCCAATGTTCAGCTCGAAATTGATGCCGCTGCAGGCTTAATCGTGCCCCAGGTTTAACACTGATGCGCTTTACTTGGTAGTTAGGGCCACTATCAACACTGTCATAACTACCCCACGGGCGATATACCTCTCGTTGATGACTCAATTCGTCTCGCCCTATTAATTTGGCGACTAGCTCTTTGACCTGCTGCGCTTGGTTAAGCTTCGCTACTAATACTGCGTCTTTAGTCTCAATAATGGCAATGTCTTCCATGCCCAACACAGCAAGCAAACGGCTATCAGCTTTAAGCAAACAATTGTGGCTGTCCATGGCCACCACATCACCTTGTTTGACATTGCCACATTCGTCCTTCGCATTAGCCTGCCAAAGAGACTGCAAATCACCCACATCACTCCAACCGCAAGCCACCGGCACAACCACTGCTTTTTGGGTCTTCTCCATAATGGCATAGTCTACAGATATACTTTCGCACTGTTCAAACTCAGCAACGGACAAACGGATAAAATCTAGATCTTTAGCAGAGCCGTTGAGGGCACTTTGGCACTTTTCAAGCAGCGCTGGACACAGGGCTAAGGCTTCTGCCAGCAAGACACTGGGCTTGACGATGAACATACCACTGTTCCACAAATAGTCACCAGAATCTAAGTAAGCTTGGGCCACAGCTGTATTAGGCTTTTCGACGAATTTCTCTACACCAAAGCCATTCAGCACTGCATTACCGCAATGAATATAGCCATAGCCTGTGCAAGCAAAGCTAGGCGCAATGCCCAAAGTGACTATAAACCCTGCAACAGCTAATGAATGAGCTGAATTTAAAGCTGCGTGAAAGGCTGGCAAATCAGCAATATCGTGATCTGCAGACAACACCAACATGGGCTCGTCTCTACCCACCGCTTTTAACCTTAGGGCCGCTACAAGGACTGCAGGGGTGGTGTTGCGCCCGATCGGCTCTAACACGATGTCCACAGGCCCAAGTTCACGCATTTGCTCAGCTGCTAAAAAACGATGATCTTGATTGCAAATCAACTGGTTTAAACCTAATTTCAAGCCATCCAAGCGCAAGAAAGTTTGTTGTAGCATAGTGCCATTTGCACTTTCTCTAGATCCAACCAATGCTTGATACTGCTTGGGAAACGCACTGCGAGACAGAGGCCACAATCGACTACCCACACCACCGGCCATAACCACTGGATTAAAACATTTATGCATAATTTAAAATAGTCCATTCATTATGAGTCTTCCCTACTATTATGTGACCTAATAATAAATTATTTAACCGCGTAAGGAAGATTGGTTTTTTAAAAACCACCGATAAGTAAGTTCAAGGCCCTGCTCTAGATCCATGGTATATTGCCAACCAAGCTCTGCGAGCCTTTCAACATTCAAAACTTTACGGGGAGTACCATCAGGTTTAGTCTTATCAAATACTAATTGTCCTTTAAAACCTACTGTTTTGGCCATTATTTCAGCCAGCTCCTTAATAGTTACATCCTTACCTGTGCCTACGTTAATGTGGGAGCACATCGGATCTGTAATATGTTGAGTAAATTGATGAGTAGACAGGTTCATTACATGCACACAGGCTTGGGCCATGTCCTCGACATGTAAAAATTCTCTCATGGGAGTGCCACTCCCCCAAACAATCACATCATCTGCCTCATCAATAACAGCTTGATGAAAGCGCTGCAGCATGGCAGGAATTACATGGGAATTTTGTGGATGAAAGTTATCATTTTCACCATACAGGTTAGTAGGCATAACGCAGCGATACTCTCTCCCATATTGGCGGTTAATCGATTCACACAGCTTAATGCCAGCAATTTTAGCAATCGCATAGGCCTCGTTAGTTGGCTCTAATGGCCCAGTGAGTAAACATTCTTCTGCAATAGGTTGAGACGCCAGCTTAGGATAAATACAGGAACTACCTAGAAACAACAGTTTTTGTACCCCTGCGTTATGCGCAGCCTGAATGACGTTATTTTGAATAATTAAGTTATCACCAATGAAATCTGCAGGGTATGCACTATTTGCATGAATACCACCCACTTTGGCTGCAGCTAGGTATACTTGATCAATACGTTGCGCAGCAAAAAAACGCTGCACCTCAACCGTATTAAACAAATCAAGTTCTTGTTTCTGCACTAGCACCATTTCTGTATTCGAATCTTGCACTAGAATACGCACAATTGCAGAACCCACCATACCATTGTGGCCTGCCACAAATACTCGAGTGGGTCTCAACTCCGTCATATAAGCTCACTTACCAACCGCGGCAGTACTCCAATAATCTGTTCGTTTTTGGCCTCTGCCACATCGTACTCAACCATTTCTGAAATTAGCTCGTCAAAACTAATCTCAGGTTCCCAGCCTAAAAGCTGCTTAGCCTTTCTAGCATCACCCAGCAGCATCTCAACTTCCGTAGGGCGAAAATACTGTGGATCTACCGCAACGATGCATTGGCCATTAGCATCATATCCCTTTTCATCAACCCCAGTGCCTTGCCACGTCACACTCATACCTAACTTTTTACAGCCAATTTCTACAAACTCTCGCACGCTGTGTTGTTCGCCTGTGGCAATCACAAAGTCATCGGGCTCTTCTTGCTGCAACATGAGCCACTGTACCCGCACATAGTCTTTTGCATGGCCCCAATCACGTTTGGCGTCCATGTTACCTAAGAACAAACAGTCTTGCATGCCGAGTCTAATGCGGGCTAAGGCACGGGTAATCTTTCGGGTCACAAAAGTTTCACCACGCAATGGCGATTCATGGTTGAACAAAATACCGTTACAGGCGTAAATACCATAAGCTTCACGGTAGTTTACCGTAATCCAATAGGCATACATCTTTGCCACCGCATAAGGACTACGAGGATAAAACGGTGTTTTTTCAGTTTGTGGCACTTCCTGCACCTTGCCAAACAGTTCAGACGTAGAGGCTTGATAAAAACGTGTTTTGCTTTCTAAACCCAAACTCCGAATCGCCTCCAGTATGCGCAGCACACCTGTACCATCGGCATTGGCCGTGTATTCAGGCTCTTCAAAAGAAACCGCCACGTGAGATTGGGCTGCTAAATTGTAGATTTCATCAGGCTGTGTTTTTTGAACAATGCGCAAAAGACTCGAAGAATCAGTCATATCACCATGGTGAAAATGAAATTCACATTCACCATGGGCAGCCGCTTCGATCAGACGGTCGATACGAGTCGTATTAAAAAGAGAGGAGCGGCGTTTAACGCCATGAACAATGTAACCTTTTTGCAAAAGGAATTCTGCGAGGTAGGCACCATCTTGACCAGTGACGCCGGTTATAAGGGCAACTTTTCTCATTTAGTGTGGCACAAGTCTTCTAAAAAACTAATGATACCAAATTAAACAATAGACCTCATAGAAAAACTTCAGTTTAGATGTTTGATATGGGTATTTATCGCAAACCAATGACTTTGGGCGCGTTTTGTTATTTTTTGAAAAGCGTCTTTCCCAATATGCGTTAACCACGTCTGAGTTTTTCTACTTGTATTTTAGGGCAATAGCACTCTGCCAGTTGGCGCTCTAGATTTTCTAAGGTGCACATTTCTTGGAGAGGCCTCACCTGCAATAGCAACCTGTTAGGTGAGGTCACGAGGCACCTTCTGGCTTCCGTCGTCCGTAACTTTAGGCGCAATACTCCAACCTTGACGTTTTACCCAAAAGAAATAGCCTATAGTGATTACCACAAACACTGCAGCGCTGGCGGTGGGCCAAATCAGCTGCATTAACCCACCAAGGGCAACCATCAACAATGAAATGATGATCATAACCAACAGGGTTTGCCGCGGGCCTAACCCTAACTCTTGCAGCATATGATGCAGGTGGGCCCGGTCTGCATGAAAGGGCGACCTGCCCGCTCTTAACCGCTTTATGATAACCACCAAGGTATCAATCACAATAAAAGCCACGCACCAGAGCACGTTTACTGGCTGCATGGCTTTATTTACACCAGAGGGACCTCCTTGACTGAGCTCAATTAGCACCCATGCCAAAATAAACCCAATAAACATGCTGCCTGCATCTCCCAGAAATATTTTACGTTCGCTGATAATAGACAGGTTGGTGAGCAAGTAGGGCACGAGGGCCGCTGCCATCACTAATAAGAAATCAAATAAGCGGTAGTTGCCACTCACACTCTCGAACACAAACACACCAATAATGGCGACCAGCGCCAAGGACCCTGTGAGACCATCAATGCCATCACTCATGTTAACCGCGTTAACTAAGCCAATGACAGAAAATATGGTGAACGGAACACCCCACTGACCTAAGTGTATTTCACCCATACCAAACAAATCACCCAAGGATTCAACATAAACTCCTGTGCCTTTGATCATAATGATGCAGGCAATGGTTTGAATGAGGATGCGCACCCACACGCCAAGTTGTTTCAGGTCATCTACTAGCCCTGCCAATAAAATAAGAGAGGCTGAGGTCAAGAGATAAAAGAGTTTATCGTGAATAGGGTAAACGGCGAGTATGGCCAGTAACACGCCAACATAGATGGATAAGCCGCCGATCAGAGGAATGTAGCCCTCGTGCTGTTTGCGGTCGGTTGGAATGTCTACTAGGTTAAAATAGATGGCAATGGGCCGCAGCACTTTAATCGCCAAAAATGCACTCACCAAAGCGATAAGGTTGGCTTGCAAAAGTTCAGCTGTGATCGACATAAATTGAGCACATGTGGGGTTAAGTATGAGTAAGACTAACACCGGCAAAGGCAAATAACACGCAAAATGATTGATTCATCACTTAGCTAAACTCACTCAATACTGGTTACCATAAAAAATATGTGAAATATAGGTTTTTAAATGAGTGCTAACTTTTCCATAAATGCAAAGAGATAGACATTGGTTAAATGCAGTGTTTTAACGATGTGCAGTTAAATCAGCCGTGGGACATTATTCAAAGTCACTCGTATCACCCATGCCTCGGCGCAGCACTTCAACTTCACTGTCGAGTAAGCTCACTAGTGAGGTGACTTCCATTCCGCAGTATCCACCATCGATGATCAAGTCTAAGCTATGTTCTAAGGTTTGCCTGATATCGTAAGGATCAGTTAAAGGTACGTCTTCATTGGGTAGTATTAACGAGCTACTTAGCATGGGCTCACCCAATTCCTTTAACAGCGCTATGGCAATGGCATTGTCTGGCACCCGCAGGCCGATAGTTTTCTTTTTAGGGTGCAGGAGTTTTTTAGGCACTTCTTTACTGGCCTTTAAGATAAAGGTGTAAGCCCCAGGAGTGTGGGATTTTAGAATGCGATAGGCTTCGTTATCCACCTTGGCATAGGTGGCAATTTGGCTCAGGTCTTCACATACCAGGGTAAGGTGGTGTTTGTCGTCAAGTTGGCGTATTTGCTTAAGGCGGTCTACAGCTTTTTTGTCACCTAGGTGGCACGCAATGGCGTAGGCGCAATCTGTGGGGTACACGACTACGCCACCTTTTTGAATAATTTCGGTGGCCTGTTTAATCAGGCGAGGTTGAGGAGATTCGGCATGAATTTGAAAGAATTGGCTCATAAGTCTTTGGGATTAGGCACCTATTTATGTTGGCAGAGGCCATTGTAGTGGTTAAACTCATCGTTGAATATGTTTAAAATAGGTTTTTGGGCATGGGTGGTTTTAGATTGTGCCCGCTGGTTGCCGGCAGCACTGGTTAAAACTAGATGAGTTAAAAGACAATAATAGCGTATGCGCTATAAGGGAATTATGAAAGCGATTATACCTGTAGCAGGTTTGGGTACCCGTATGTTACCCGCCACTAAGGCCATTCCTAAGGAAATGCTACCCATCGTGGACAAACCCATGATTCAGTACATTGTGAATGAAATTGCAGCGGCAGGTATTAAGGACATTGTACTGGTGACCCATGGCAGTAAAAATTCCATTGAGAATCATTTTGACACTCAGTTTGAGCTGGAATCTACCCTAGAAACACGGGTGAAGCGTCAGTTATTTGATGAGGTCCGATCCATCACTCCCCCAGGGGTAAACATCATGCACATTCGCCAAGGTAAAGCCTTGGGTTTGGGCCATGCTATTTTGAGTGCTAAACCGGTAATCGGCGACGATGACTTTGTGGTGGTGCTCCCCGATGTGTTGGTTGATAACTTAAACTCGAATCCTGCCCAAGATAATTTAGCCGCCATGGTACAGCGCTTTAACGAAAATGCCGCCTGTCAGGTCATGGTTAACCCGGTGCCCAAGGAGCAGGTCTCTAATTTTGGGGTGGTGGATGTCCATGGCAATAGCCTGACTAGTGGGCAGTTCGCCCGTATTCAAGCTTTAGTGGAAAAACCAGCTTTAGCAGACGCACCTAGTAATTTTGCCATTACTGGGCGTTACGTGTTGCATAGAAAGGTCTGGAAGCAGTTGGCGGCAACTTTACCTGGTGTAGGCAATGAAATTCAACTCACCGATGCCATTGCTGCTTATTTAAACGCAGGCGGTGCCATTGAAGCCTATCATATTGCCGACCGTACCTTTGATTGTGGTGACAAGTTGGGCTTAGCCATGGCTTATGTAGAGCATGCTCTCAGGCACGAAGGTATTGGGGAGGAGTTTGCTGAATTTTTGCGAGCGTTGAAGGTTTAAACTGAGACCTCAATAGACTGACTTACCGAGTCATTGTAGCTAAGAATATGGGTCATGCGGACCGTTTTATTTTAAATGACACACGCAGAAAAAATCCCCCTAGCGTTAGTAGCTAGGGGTAATAGGGTACTTCAAGAAAGGGGTCGGTCGACGTTGCTAGCTGGGGTTAATCCCAGGCTAGCAACGCACAACTCATTGGGTCAGTGACCTTACTTCAACAAGCTTAAGATATCTTGAGTTGAAGCGTTGGCCTGAGAAAGCATGGCGGTGCCTGCTTGCTGTAACACTTGGCTCTTCGCTAGGCTGGCCGATTCCGCAGCAAAATCTGCATCGACAATGCGTGATCGGGCTGCAGAAGTGTTTTCTGACATACTCATAAGGTTATCTACAGTAACGAACATACGGTTAGACGAAGCACCAAGTACTGCGCGGAAGTCAGACATCATTTCTAGCGCGCTATCGACCACCGCAAGGGCCGCTTTGGCGCTCGCGACGTCGGTGACAAGAATATCATCTACACTATTAGCTGCAGATACAGTAGCCGATTCTATTTTTGCAAGTGCATTTGTCATTACAGTGCCATCAGCAGCGCCAGTAAAGATTAATTTGCCATTAGATACGGATTTACTTGCGTAACCAGATTCTCCATTCACTACTAATGCACCTAAGGCATTGAGAGTGGTAGCTTGGTCGGTAGCAAATTCTTGGATATAGGTTTTGTCTGCCTCCGCAGCTACAGCAGAAACACCAACAGTCGAGTCTGCCTTGGTTATGGTGAGGAGTGTTGAGCCGTCAGTAGTGCCAGCAATTGTGCCTGTAATCATCTGCGTATTGTTACCAACGTCATTGGTGATGGTGAACGCCACGGCACTGCCAGAGACTGGCGCAGCTGTGATTCCAGCTGCAGCATTTATTTTAGCCGCAAGCAGAATAATTGTATTCGCGCCACTAGTATCATAGGCTTGCGTAAAGGTAGTGCCTCCATAAGAGAATGATGCGCTACCACCAGAAGCGACTGCCGCACCAAGTGTATAAGTGTCTATCTCTGAAACCGCTGTAATCGCAGCAGCGCCTGTAACTGTCAGACTCACCCGATCACCGACAGCCAGGGTAATGCCACTGTAATCATAACTTTCTTGTTCTGCAGTTACAGGCACTTTAGTATAAATGGCAGAAGCTACTGGTGCAGCTTGCCCATTAACAACCGTTGGTGTTGTAAAAATTATTGTTCCACTAGAGACAGTGGCAGTAAATGCTGCATTTGCTGTTGAATCCGCAACAAATGCGTTCTTAAAGGCAAGTGCAGCTGCGGTCGCGTCTGCTCTTGCAGTGACGAAGGTATGCTCGAAGGTGGTAGTGCCCACAGTTACGGACATCTTGTCACCCACGGCAGCACCAGCAGAGGCAACTATGCTAATCGCGGATTTAACCGAACCACTAGTGGCGCCAGCTATTGGAGATGAGCCAGTTGCAGCACCAGCAATTGTTCCAATGGCGGTGCGGGCAGTTACTACAGGAACAGTTACTGGTGGTGTCACAGCAGACTTAGCCGACCATACCTGAGTGCCAATTTTACTACCTCTCATGTCTCCCAAAGTGACTTTTACATCATCACCACTCTTGTGGCCTACCTGAAAGGTAAAGCTAGCATTGGTGCCATTTAATATTTTCTGGCCGTTAAATTCGGCCTGGTTCACACCACGGTTAAGCTCTTCTTTAAGCTGCACAATTTCATTGTTGAGCGCTTTTCGGTCCATTGCTGAATAGGTATCGTTGGCCGCCTGTACCGCTAATACGCGAATACGTTGCAATATATTAGAACTTGATTGCAGAGCACCCTCTGCTGTTTGAGAGAGTGATATACCATCGTTGGCGTTACGGACAGCCTGGTTTAAGCCTTCAACCTGCGATGTCATACGATTGCCAATGGCCAAGCCTGCAGCATCATCCATAGAGGAATTGACCCGACTGCCCGAGGACATCCGTTCCATTGCCACTTCCATGTCATTGCGCGAACTTGATAAATGTCTCTGCGTCGTTAATGACGCCGTATTTGTGTTAATGACCATAGCCATATTAACTACTCCTTTCTTTTACCCCTTTTTGTGGGCAGTTTTCCGCTTAGCGGATATATTTAAATAAGCTTAAGTCACTCAATTGAGTGAAGGTTTGTTGCCCTGCCTGTAAAGCCAGTGACTGATTTTTTAACCGAGATGCGGCTTCTATGTAATTCAAATCTTCCATGTTCGACTGCAGGATTTTGTAGGTATAATCTTTGTCCTCTACGGCATGAGTGAGGGTTGCTAGGCGTTTCATACGAGAGCCAATATTAGATTGCTGGGCAATAATGTGTTCATGCACACTGGTCACCTTTTCTATGTTGTTCCGAATGGCATCCCCATCGTTAGTCAAAAGGGCTTCGTGCATACTATTTAAGCTTGCAAACAAATCAATACGGCTGGTCGCACCTGTGCTGGTGTTTAAATGTTCAACACTGCCAAAAATATCTGCACCTGATATGCCTAATTGCATCCTGCGACCATCGTCCACCATCACTTTTAGGGAGTCTGCGCTCCCCGTATAGGTCACTGCACCCGTAGAAGACTCAGAGAACGGTGCTTGGCCTTGGCTATATCCAGAGAATAAATAAGCGCCATCAGTACCCCGCATGTTGCCTAAGTCTACTAATGCTCTAATGAGTTCTTTTACCTCTATGGCCATGGTCTTGCGATCTGAAGCACTGTATGTGTCGTTAGCACCCTGTATACTGAGTTCTTTAATGCGTGACACTAGTTCTAATGAGCCAGCCACAGTTGACTCCTGCATCTTTAAGGTGTCTTCCATACGGTTAAGGTTAGTTAGGTAACGTTGGTTAACATCTATCTGCGATTTAAGATTATTAATCTTGGTTGCCAAAGCCGGATCATCTGAAGGCTTTAGTAGCTTTTTACCAGACGATAACTGTGCTTGGGTCTCAAACACTTTGGCTTGCTGCTCTCGCATTTGCTGAGAGGCTTGATTATAAAAACCAGCTTGAGTTACACGCATTTCATTTCCTTAGGACACATCATTATCTAATCCCCAGTATGGTATCGAACAGCTTACTGGCGGTACTAATGACCTGCGCAGAAGCCTGGTAAGCTTGTTGAAATCTAAGCAGATTAGCCGCTTCTTCATCTAAGCTCACAGCCGATGTTTCGTCGCGCTTTGCTTGCGCTTGGTCAAAAATGATCTGTTGCGCATCTCGGCTTACTGCTGACTGCACTACGCTATACCCAAGGTCACCAATGACGTCTGTATACACTTCGGTAAAGTCACCTCGCCCACTAAAAATGTCTTTGTTGCCTTGTAGGTCTATGATTTTAAGCAAGTTACGGTTATCACCCGCCTGCGCTGAGTTTCCGCGCACACTAAATTTGTCATTAGCTTGCAAAACGCCATCAAAAGAAACCGTCCAGCCATTGTATTCTATCGTTCCACCAGCAGTAAAAGTGCCACTGGTAAGCTTGGTATTGGTGGTGGTATCGGTTAGCACATATGTGGACGCGTCGGCAGCAAACTGAACATCAATGTTTTGGCGTAACTGTTCTCGCACATCGACAGGGGCTACACCAGTTGTTCTTGCAGCAGCAGCTGTCGCTACCAAAATATCACTACTACCACCGACTCGTGCCACAGAACCTGAAGCAGTTAAAGCTCCTGTTGTTGGGATATCTTGAGTTATGGTAATCAAACCTGCTGAATTACTCGCTGTGTAAAGTGACACGTTAGCATCGGTGCTCGCATTCCATGCTGCTACATAGGCAGCAGTGCTGGTTGCTAGATCGGCAGTAGCTGCAAATGTGTGAGCCAAAGTCGCTGATCCCACGGTCATAGTTATTGTATCTGTGGCTTTTATTGCAGCGCCCGAAATAGTCATAGTCGCAGTGGCTGCAGTACCTTCAGAACTGGCCAAACTGCCCCACTGGCCACTGACTTTTGCAGAACCTGTGCCCGTCACAAAAACTAACAAATCTTCTTTAAGACTTCCCGCCAAGGCGAAGTAGTCTCGTGTATCACCTGAAGTAGGATTAGTGACCGTAACGTTGGCGTCCATGTAGGCATTGCTACCGGTCTGGTTGTTGTAGGTACTGTCGTATGCCGCATTTCTACTAAACCCATTGCCAGAGGTCACTAATGAGGTTTGCTCAGAGCTACTTAAAGCACTGCCATAAAGCTGTTTGCCTGCGCGGGTAAATACCTGCATTTGTACAGTGTTATCCACACCAGCAGTTGTTTCGGCCGCAGTGCCGGTAAGAGCTGTACCACCCGTCGCAGAGATGCCCCCAACCGTTCCCTTAGTCATCTGCGTCGCACTTCCGGCATCCGCTGTAATTGTAAATGTCGTAGCACCTGTTCCAGCCGCGGTCACCGTTGACCCAGCAGCGCCAGCGTTTATCGTTGTTGCAAGATCGGTCAAAGTTTGTGTTGCGGAAGTATTATAGTTCGCTGAATACGTGGTGCCGCCATAGGTATATGAAACACTACCACCGGAACCTGTTACTCCTGAACCACTAATGGTGTATGTATCCACTTCCAGAGCTGCCGCACCACCACTATCAGTACTATAAAACTGACTGTTTTGGGTATTAGCTGGGATAACAAAGGCCAGATTATTGCTGGGGGTGAGGGTGGATGCGGCCACTTGGGATATATTATTACGCAGAGCAGTGTCCATAGTTGTATTAGCCACTGCAGCTGTAGGCTTCACATAACCGTTTAGAATCATACGCGTACCACTAGTATTGGTGCTAGCGCTAGTCACAGAAACAGCGCCACCGGATGCAATATTCGAGTGTTCGGTCACCGAAACCTGCATTGCATCAATGGGGCGTTTAGTCGACGTTAAACTAAAGGTATCCGCATCTTTTGGCACCCCAGAAAGAGTCACCTTGACCCCACCCATAGTGAGCTCTGTGACCCCAGTCACTGCCTTCTTGCTCACAGTGTCAGTTAAGGTCCACAATTTTTTACTGTCTGAATACGTCAGATCCATCGTCAGTCTTTCTATCTTGGCATTGGGCAATGCACTCACGGTGACAAACCCTGTGCCTTTATTGAGACCCGGTGTCACTGCATAGATATTACCTACAGAAAACAGATCACCACCAAAATTGCCTTGGGCATCAATACCTAAGGCGTGGGTATCATTGACTTGGCCCACAAACACTTGAGTTAAGGTATCTAGCTCATCTCTCAAAATGGTCAAGGAGTTTTGTCTGAATTCTGAAATACCAGCAATGCTGCCACCCACGACCTGAGTCACGGCTTGTGGGCTCATGAAAGGATCTAACATGAGAACGGCCTTATCTGGGTTAGTTGCACTGCGCTCAATACCTAAGGTACTACCTTTATTACCCTGCACAAGGTATTGGCCTGAAGCCACATCTCCAATGTGAATATCGACCGCACCATTATTTTTTTCCACTGCATGAACGCGCAATAACTTTGACATATCTTGAATGAGCGTATCCCGTTGATCCAGCAATTCATTGGGCTGTTTATCGATACTATTCACTCGGTTTAGGGAGACGTTGATGCTGGCAAGTTGATCAGCAAACTGGTTGAGCGCGCTCACTTGCCCTGTTAAATCACTATAAGAGTTTTCTTCTATACTGGATAACTGAGTACCCACGGAGGTAAATTGTGCCACTGTGGATTCAGCTGCGTTTAGCATGTTTTGTCGCGCAGCGGTGGACGATGGTGAAAGACTCACTTCTTGCACCGCTGAGAAAAACCCATCTAAGGAGGTCGATAAGCTCAGTTGCTTATCCGCTAAAATATTTTCTAATTGAGTCACGTACTCTAAGGTCGCTTGATGTTTAGTCAGTTGTGACTGACTACTTCTCAGGTTCTCCACAACAAAACTATCGTAACTGCGCTGCACGCGCACGGCCCTGGCCCCGTTACCAATGTTTAAGGAGCCTTCACTGGAAGAAGAGCTCTCTTGTATTTCTAGGCGTTGCCGGCTATAACCTTGCGTATCTACGTTGGCAATATTATTACCCACAGTCGCTAAAGCACGCTGATAAGTGCGTACTCCAGAGATACCTGTTGATAATAAATCGGCCATTATTTAGCTCCGTTACCTATATTCTGTGGTGTTAATTAAGAGGGCTTTAGCGCCCATTATTAGTCTTCAGCTGCATGGCGGCAGGATCTTGCCGCTTTATATCAAAGGCTGGCTGCCGAAAAACCGGCAATTCAAGCCCTGCATCTTTACGACTTGCAAGAGGCATGCCAGATATTAGCGATTGCACATCAAAGGCCTGGTTTTCACTTCGAAGCTTTAACAGCTGCTCTGCTGACATGGCCATACCCTGGCTCTCAAACTGCTTCTTAATGACATTGGCTATGCCAAAATCACCACGCTTGGCCATATCCAAAGACACTTGCTTATCGGCCATGTCCTGGTAGGTGCGCACGGCTTGAGAGTCAAACAGGCCCTCCTTAGGAATAGATTTACGCATTTCTGCCAGCATCATCTGTATGAATAAGGCTTCAAATTGCTGTGCGGTTTCATTTAACGCCGATTTTTGGTCGCGCTGAGCTTGGCTACGCAAGTTGGCCAAACCTTCAAAGTCGTTATAATTATTTGCATGTTGTGTCGTGTTTACGCTCATAGCAGGGACTCTTTTGCAGTTAAATTGAGTGGTTAAATAATGATCAAGTCAGCACGAAGGCTGCCACTTTGTTTGAGGGCCTGTAAAATAGACACCAAAGAACTGGGAGAGGCCCCTACAGCATTAACCGCGTCAACAATGTCTTGCAGCTCTATGCCTGGGGTAAACAAAAACATGTTATTGGTTTCTTCTTCTATATTGACCTCTGCGTTAGCGACTGGCGTTGTTACACCATTGTTAGCTAAAGCGTTGGGCTGACTCACCGTATTCTCCGTTTTCACTGTGACCGTAATACCGCCATGGGTTACGGCTGCCGCATCTACTTTTACGTTACGACTAATGACTACCGTACCCGTGCGTGAATTCACCACAACTCGGGCTGGTGGTGACGCTGGATCCACTTCCAAATTTTCGATCATCGATAAAAAGGCAACCCGCTGATTAATTTCTGCAGGCGCTAAAATGCGTGTAGAAACAGCATCTAAAGCACTGGCTGTGCCCGGGCCAAAGGTATCGTTGATCGAGTTCGCTAATCGACGATTGGTAGTAAAATCAGGATTTTTTAGATTAAGCACAATGTATTCACTGGCAGAGAAAGGGGTTTCAACCATTTTTTCTACGGTAGCCCCAGAGGGAATCCTACCCACTGTCGGAACATTGACAGTTTCTGTTGTGCCCGCACCACCCGCAGTAGCGCCACTTACGGCAAGGGCCCCTTGGGCCAAGGCATACACTTCACCATCCACGCCCAAAAGGCGGGACATGATTAAGCTACCCCCACGCAAACTGGTAGATGCACCAATGGTTGAGATGGTCACATCGATACGTTGGCCCGGTTTAGCAAAGGCGGGTAGATTGGCTGTGATCATCACTGCAGCTACGTTCTTCAATTCCAAAGAGTTACGTGTGATAGTGCCATCGTAGTCCGTTAACGTATCACTCAGATTAACGCCAAAGCGAGCTAACATGGATGTCATGCTTTGGCTGGTAAATGACATTTTACCGTCACCTGTGCCATTAAGGCCCACAACTAAACCATAACCAATCAACTGATTATCACGCACACCCGCAACTTCAGCGAGGTCTTTGACACGATCAGCATGCGTAAAAGTGGCAACCTGAGCCACCAAAATGGCGGTCAATAGGGTAAAAATACTAAAATTTTTCATTAACTTCTCCTTCTTACTCTATCTGATGCAATATTAATGCCAATTTATCAACTGAAACCAGGCATTAGGGGCATATTGGCTATAGTGACCATGCATGCACTTGAGGACAGACTGGATAAAAGGTAGACCAAAAAAAAGCCGCTGGGGTTAAGCAGCGGCTTTTTTTGCTTAACAGATTATCCTCTAATGTTGATAATCGTTTGAGTTAAGCTACTTGAGGTCTCAATGGCCTTAGCGTTGGCCTGGAAGTTACGTTGAGCGGTGATTAAGGCCACTAGCTCTTCCGTCAAATCCACGTTGGCTCGCTCTAAGGCACCGCCTTGTATGGCACCAAAACCATCCGATCCCGCCTCACCTAAGTCAGCTTCACCTGAGTTGGTGGTGGATTTGAAGTTGGCGTTACCCACCTGCTTTAAACCGTTCGGGTTAGCGAAGTTGGCCATCATTAACTTACCGAGGGCCACCTGAGTACCGTTGGTATAGTTGGCACGCACAACACCGCCTGAGTCAATGTCCAAGCCATCTAACTGGCCCGATGGGTAACCATCCTGAGACAAAGACAACACAGAGAATGGAGCAGAGAACTGAGTAGAGAACTTACCGTAGTCTACTCCCAAGGTTAACAAGTCAGAACCGTTACTTGGGTCAAACGGTGAGTAGGCCACACCCTCTTTAGGTGAGATCAGCTTACCGTAGGTATCAAAAGTCAGCTCACCCTTATCCAAGTAAATAGGTGTCCACTGTGGTGTCGAAGCTGGCTTTGCTGTTGTTTGTTTACCCTCTTGGTCAATGTACAACAGGTTACCTTCAGCATCCGTTGCTTGGGTTACAACCGTCACCTGAGGCACCGTGCCACGGATTTGAGTCGTGGTGTCAAAACCCCAGTTGGAGTGACCGTTGATGTTCACCGTAGACGATGCCCCCACGGTACCCGACGTTACTGTCATCGTTTGGGACGTTTGGTCAAATGCAACTTTAACATTGTTCACCTGGCGGCCATCAGCATGCTGAATCAAATTGATACGATCCTGAATCGCTGTGGCGAATGTATGCCCTGTGTATGCAGCAGGTGGAACAACCACGGTGCCGTCTACACCGTCTATGGTCACACTGATACTGTTGTCATTACTGGTTACAGAGAATGTACCCGTAATGTCCACACCCGCTTTACTGCCAGTTACTTTACCAGCAGTAGCAGCTAGACCCGTACCCACTAAATTTCTAACTTCAGTGTCATAGGTTGCGCCAATACCTAATAAGTGACTAGTACCACCAGTGGCAGCGGTGCCTGAGGGCACGCCCACAACAATCGTGGATGCCTCACCTGTAGTTCCTGATGAGAAGGTGAACTTATGTGCATCCTTACTGTAAGATACAACCAAACCAGTGCGTTGTTGCTTCGCGTCTAAATCGACCAGACCCGTTGGCACGACTTGGCCACCAGAAAAAACATCACCTACAGCAGAGAAGGTAGCTGTTGCACTGTCTAGGCCAAAGGAAGAGACTGTGCTTGGTGAGGAAGCCTTAATACTGCCATAAGTAGCGTCTGTCGGCGTAAAAGTTAACGCTCTGGTTTTGATGTCGTAGCCTACTGTCAGAGGCAGACCTATATGAGACACACTGGATGTGTCGATATAGGCCACATTATCAACCTTAGCTTGTACATTAGCGACCAACTGTGCTCGAGTCATATCATTATCAGCATCTTGATACTGGTCAACAACAATCGTTAAGTCACTGGTTGTGGTAGCGGAGGTCGAACCAGAAATAGCGTCGCGAGTGAACGTATGGCTAGTCGATCCATTAGTTGTGCCTGTTGGTGTAAAAACTGGCAGGGCAGTGGTCTTAACCTTGGAGGTAAATACGATGCCATCGTCAATGCGCTTGGCATGGTAATCTGTCTCACCTGCATTAATTTGAATGACCAACTTATCAAGAGTGGTCCTGTGGTTAGTGTCAAAGGCTTGGGTATAGGCCGTCGTGCCGCCGCCACCTGAGGTTTCAGTAATAACTATACTACCACCCCTGACTACGTCACCAGCAGTGAATTCAAGAGACTTTATCTCTGGACCCATGTCCTTATTAATGTCGTTACCATTGGTATCTTGCAGCTCTAGGGTAATAGTGCGATCAGCAATCGTTGCCGGCATCTTGTAACTTTTCTCATCACTGAACTTAGAGTTTAGGTTGAGGGTCATTAAAGTTGCGAGTTCAGTACCCGTATAATTACCCGCGGGGATATCAATCGTTTGAGTGTTACTGCCATCCACTGACACACTTACAAAGTCACTACCACTAAATATACCACTGCCCTCTGCTGGCCAGTTTGCCGCAGCAGTCGTTCCGACTCCAGCGGCAGTTTCTGCTGTTCCAACTGTAATAGCAACAGTTCCGTCAGTGGTACTTCCAGTTACAGCGCCTTTAGTCATCTGCGTGTGAGTTCCGTTGTTGGCAGTTATGGTGAACACCGTAGCACTGGTTCGAGCCATAGTCGCCGTCAAATCAGCAGCATTGAATGCTGTTACTAAATCATCAACCGTCTGCACTCCACTAGTATTAAAGGCATGAGTGTAGGTCTTACCGTTATAGGTAAATACCGCACTTCCTCCAGATGCAACTGCAGCACTCAAGGTGTAGGTGTCTACCTCTTTAGTGCCACCTGCTGTAACTAAGGCAGTAGACCCGGTTGAAAAGCCTGTAACACCCATGGCAGGTAAAGCTGCACTAGTGTAGGCCGTTATCTCAATTTTTCCATCTGTCCGAGCGGCCTTAAACGCAGTTTCGCCCGCATTAATCTTGGTAACCAGGGCATCTAAAGTAGCCTTATGGCTGGTAATAAAGGGCTGCGTGTAAGTGGTTTGAGCACCACCAATACCATGGGTAAACGATATTGTGCCAGTGGCAACAATGTCTGCTGTCAAGCCAATGGTATTTACTTGTGGTGTGGGCGTCACAATTTGCACTTTATTGCTGTCTGTAGAACCAAAGTCATGACCTACAGTAGCACGAGTCATGTAACCGCCCGTGGTGGCACCAGGAGATGAGGGCACCGTGGTCTGTTGGTCATCATTAAAGTACAGAGGATGCGCAGCAGCAGCGTTAAACGTGGGGTCTACGGCTGCAGGATTGGTGCTAATTTGCCCAAACTTATTCATGTACTGGGTTTCACTCTTGTCATTTTTTGCCGCAATGATCGACGGGTCTAGCTCCTTATCACCGATAAAGATTTTTGTGTCCCACTTGTTGGTAGGGTTGATCTCTGTCGCCGAGCTGGTTTTAATGTAATAAACCGTGGCAATGTGAGGGTTACCTAAAGAGTCATATACCGTGATCGACGTTGACTTGTTGAACGTATCACTGTCATTTCGGTCAAAAGCGTATGGGTTATCAGTCGTGTAAGCAGCAGACTCTGGCACGATGACTGCACCCGCTGGTAAGTTTAGACCCAATTCAATCTGTGAAGAGGGTTGTGGCAAACCGGCAGTAGAAGGCAATTGTAAAGATCTAGCGGAACCTAAACCTGTGGCAATTACCGAGCCATCATCGTTCACCGGGAAGGTTTGCAGATACTGACCAGAGGAGTCAACTACATACCGGTCGTTGTTAACACTGAACGAACCCGCTCGTGTATAAACGGTTTGGTTAGATGTTTGACTTGGTTTTAAGGCGAAGAAACCCTGGCCAGATATCGCCAAGTCCAAGGAGTTAGTAGAGAACTCAATGTTACCCTGACTAAACTGCTGGTTTACTTTCTTCAAAAGTACACCCTGACCGATGGCACTAGAAGCGTTCTCCAAGGGTGAGGTGGCAAATATGTCACCAAACTCAGCACGAGACTTTTTAAAGCCCACCGTGCCCACGTTGGAGACGTTGTTTGATGTGATGCCCAATTGGGCTTGCGCCGCGTTTAGGCCTGTTAGTGAAGTATAGAATGACATTAGTCGATCCCCTTTTTAGTTACTATTAATTGCTATTAATTACTATTAATTACTGACATTAAGTGACGCTAACAACCTACTGGCTGATACGCTTAACACTATTAAAACTAACATTACCTTGCCCAGAGACATTGAGAGTGACCTCGCTGCCCTTGAGTTGGACACTGTCTACTGTGCCGTAAACCTGCATGGGAGGCACCGTCGTCTGACCATCCCGAACAGCACTTGCACTCAGGTAATATTTCCCTTCTGGAGCTACCGTGCCATCATTCTTAATACCATCCCAGGAAAATTCTTGTGTGCCTGCCATTCTTGAGCCTAGGCCTATAGTGGCCATAACTTCACCCGCTTCAGACTTAACATCAATGCGCAGGTCGTTCGCCGCTGTGGCGAGGTCTGTGGCACCTGCCAATTTCCCACCTTCCAATTGCGCCCAGTTGCCATCGACCAAAGCTTTTTTACCAATCATGGCGGCATTGGCACTCATTTGCTGACCCTGATAGATGCTCACCAGGCCATCAATGGACTCACCCATTTCGGTGATCCCACTGACCGTAGAAAACTGTGCCATCTGGCCCATAAACTCACCATTTTCCATGGGTTCCATGGGATCTTGGTGCTGTAATTGGGTAGTGAGCAACTTCAAAAAGTCCTCCTGCCCTAGCACTGAGGTGCGTTTAATTTCTTTCTGTTGGGTCGATTCGAAACTGCGAAAGTTTTCGGGTATCGAGCTAATAGATGCAGGGGTTGAACTAATAGATGCAGTCATCATTTCCTCCTTATATAACTTACTTAACTGGCTTAGCTAAGTTATTTACTCAGCTTGCCCAGCTAACATTGGCTAGATTGGGTAAACTATTACTTACCCAACTGCAACGTACTCATCATCATTTTTTTGGTCGCGTTCATTACTTCTACGTTGGTTTGGTAGGTGCGTGAGGCATTCGTCATGTCTACCATTTCTTCAATAGAATTAACGTTAGACATAAATACAAAACCATCGTCATTAGCTGCCGGGTTTGAAGGGTCGTAACTCTTCGCATTGGGTCGATCACTCACGTGGATGCCATTAACTTTCACGCTGGCTTCAAAATTATTATTGGTATAATTTTCTATCATCGTTTTAAAAATGGGTCTTTTGGCCTTATAAGCGCCATCTGGGGTGGAGCCCACAACGTCCATATTCGCCAAGTTACTCGCGGTGGTATTCAAACGCGTCATTTGCGCAGTCATGGCAGAGCTAGAAATCTTTAAGGCTGTTAACATTGTCATAGTGTTGTCCTCTAAACGGTTATCTTGAGTGAGCCAGGCGGGCTTATTCGCCTCGTAAAGCGCTCATTACGCCTTTAATTTTACTATTCAAAAAAGTGTTTGTTGCTTGGTAACGCAGTGAGTTTTCTGTAAACAAACTGTTTTCTGTGTTAATTTCAACAGTGTTGCCATCTAACGAGGCACTGTTGGGCATACGGTACTTAACTATGCTTTCGCCTTGGAGGGCCTGGTAATTAGTGACGCCGATGTGGCGAGCGTGGCTAGTGCGCATGCTATTGCTTTGGGTTGTGGCCATTACGCTGCTAAAATCGAGATCACGGGCCTTATAGTTAGGTGTATCTACGTTGGCAATATTGGATGCAATGACTGATGTGCGCTGTTCCCGCAGTTTTAAAGCGGTGCCGTGAATGCCTAGTGGGTTTTGTAAAATACTCATAATCGCTCGCTACTTTTGTTATCTGCTTAGAGGCTTGTAATTGCCTGCTACACACTCACTAAAGCAAAGATTATGCCAAACTTTAAAAACGTTTAAATTTCATTAAGTTAGAAATTATATTATGAAAAAAATACCCCCTATTTTCGACAAGCGGCAAGGCCTTGCCGCAGGTCTAATTCAGCTCAAATGGTTATTATTAATGGCCTGCCTATGGCTCATTTCCCTCAGCTCTCAAGCTACACAATGGCATGCCCATGAGGCCATTTACCAAGCCGTTAACCAATTCTCTCAACAACAATTAGGCAGTAATGCGAGCACCAAACCATTAGATGAACGCAGCCGGTACGCCCTCTGTACCACGCCTCTACAAGTGACGCTGCCGTTTAATAACCAAAAGACGGTAAAAGTGATTTGTGAAAAGACCCATGACAAAACCAGTTGGTCCTTGTATTTGTCGATTAATGTGCAAACCAACATTAAGGCCTGGCGCTTAGTGAGTCCCATTGCGGAACAGGGCACTATCGCTGCCAAACACATCGCCTTAGTCACCTACACCGGCAACCAAAGCAATTTTATGGGCAGCGAGACTAATCCTATTGGGCAGCAAGTTAAGCGCCGTTTAAATGAAGGCCATTGGTTAAGCCCAGAAGACATGAACAACTTACAAGCTTTATGGCGCGCAGCAGAAGACATTCCCCAGGGCCAAGTCATTGCCCTAAAACACCTAACGTCAAGCAAAGAACCTGTCCATACTGCAAGCCCCACTGCAGTCTCCAGTAAAACCCAGTTAATTGGTAAAATCGCAAAACGATACATTAAAGCTGGCAAGCTACTCGATAAAAATGACATCGAAGGTCAACAATTGGTGGTGATTAGCAGCCAAGCATTGTCGATGGGAAGAGAGCTGATCGTCCAAGATCTAGCCCTGGCATGGGTGCCTGAACACAGTCTCAGGCAGATAGCATTTAGCCAAAAAGAAGCCTTAGTGGGCTGGGTTACTAAGCGCTATATTGCGAGCCAAACCCCCATTACCAAAGATATGTTGCGCAAAGCCTATTTAGTCATTAAAGGCACCCAGGTGAGTTTGCAAATTAATTTAGACAACTACCAAATCACCAACAAAGGCCACGCTTTGTCTAATGGCGGTTTGGGTGATAAAATTAAAGTCAGATTATCTCCTAGTGGCTTAGTAAAGGAGGGTTTAGTAATTGCTAAAGGCCAAGTAGAACTCAGTCGTTAAGTTAAAAATACTAGGTCTTGGTAATAATTAGATTTTATTTAAAATAAGTGCTATTTTGACGTTAAGTTTTTGCTGAATCTGTCGATACTTATCGCGTATCCGTTAATTAGTTTAGGTCAGAGGTCCAATATGAATGATATTAGCAATCACAACCAAGGAATTGCAGCCAGCAGGTTAAGTAATGCTCAAAGTAAACCTGCTCAAAAATCTCAGGATATTCATCAACAAGCCCGAGCTGCTCAAAGCCAACGCGCAACAGAGCAGACTCAAGCTGCGCCGAGTCAAGGTACTGACAAGGCGAAGTTTACACCAGAATCACAAACGTTGGTCCGCATGGCTCAGGCAAGTAAAGGGGTCAGTGATATAGACCAACGAAAGGTAGACCGCATTAAACAGGCCCTGGAGAATGGAGAGTTCCCTGTAGATACGAATCGTATTGCAGAAAAAATGACTAGTTTAGAAAAACTAATCCAAGGATAATTCGCCCTTGCTGCCAGAATTAATAGAGGAATTCGATGGTCAATTGAAACAGGCCATTAGCGACGCGCAGCAGTTGCAGAGTACCCTTGACCTAGAATTTGACTACCTTAAAAATAGTGATTTGCAGGCCTTTCAAGAACTACAAGTCCGCAAGCAACATGACGTACAAACTATTCAGCTATTTGATGCCTTGCGTAATCAGTTTTGTACCAAGGCGAATATCGACCGCGAAGATAAAAATTTTAGCCAGCATCTTCCTCCCCTGCAACAGACACAATGGCAGCATCTGCTAGACATATTAGAAGCGTGTGCAAAAACCCATCGTACCAGTGACTTTTTTATGCGCACTAAACTAGAATCGATTAGTAAAGCGCTAGAAACATTAGAGCTTAGTAGCCCAGTGACGAGCACTAATTTATACAATAGTTTAGGTAACGCTTTTAAATCTAATATAGGCCGCAGTCTCGACAAGGCATAATGCTATACTCAACCTTCAGATAGTTTCAAAGTAGATCGTATTTATGGCCATTTTCAACTCTTTAGTTAATGATCCTCAATTACCTATACTTATTATACTCATGGTGCTGGGCTTCATTGGGTTTGTGACCAGTTTAATAAGTCTTTTATTTGAGCGCCAAGGCAGCCAGCAACTAAAGCAGCGCCTTACAGACCTAGGCCGCCAAATTATTGAACAGCAAGAAGATTATAATAAACTAGAAAAGTTACAATTTTTAGGTGCTCAACGCCAGCAGCGTATGGACCAAGTATTACAGGATATCTACACGTTAATAGAGTCCAACAGCCAGCAACTCAATCACATCAAGGACCAACCGAGTCCTAGCAACCCATTATCCTCAGATGTGCCCAGTCAGAGTAACTACGAACATGCCATCCGCATGGCCAAAGAAGGCATGTCTGGGGAAAAAATCCAACATATCTGTGGCCTCACTGAAGGCGAAGTTAACCTCATTTTAGACCTTCACCAGTAAGTGTTAGCTCAGATGGATTTTTCGTCGCCTGGTTTCATGCCCTTGAGCCAGTAGGTATACACCAAAACTTCAGCGACCAACGTATACAGCGACCTAGGCACTTGGTCGTCAAGGTCAAGCAAGCCCAATAAAGCCGTCAACTCTTCATCTTTTTTAATGGGTACACCTGCGGCAATGGCTGCGTCAATGATCTTTTGAGCTAATTCGTCTTTTCCCTTAGCTACGACTAGAGGGACTGGATTATTTCCATACTCTATGGCGATGGCTTGTAGAGGCTTTTTCATACGTGAACGTCCAAAATAGTATGCACCGCTTGAGACTTGGCTTGAATCTCTGGCTCTATGATTGGGCCCACACTAACCTGCTGTAAGTTTATACTGTGCAGTTTTAGTGCATTATGTAACTGCTGCTTAGAGCCATGCACCAATGGCGCTAGCCATGCTCGATCACTGGAAAAATGTAAACTCGCTGTGGTTTCATGAGCCAAGTTACGCTCTGTCAGTAGCAAGTTAATTTGTAATACTCCTAGCTCTGGACCCTCATGAGCCAGACTCACTGACCAGACTTTCTGGCTACGTTGTTGCTGGTTTTGTTGCAGAGTAATCAGTAAATGTTGTTCCCCAAACCATGGCATCAGCCATTGATAATGCGTTTGATTGTTAAGTAGAGCATCTAAGCTTTTGATTTGGCTTGAGTTTAAGGCTTCTAGCAAAGGTTTAACTTGTTGCTCAAAACCTTCTTCTAGAGCCAGCAACTGCAGTAAAGCTTTAAGATCGTTATGGGCTGCTGCTGGTCCCATTAAGGCATTTGCTAAAGTTTTCGCTTGACCACGGCTTTCACTAAATAAACCACTCATCAACAGAAACTTTTGTATATCAATGGCTTTTGGAGGGTTAGGAAGCTGCCAAAAAGATTGTAATAATGCCACCAAGGGTGGCGGCAACTGAGCGCTAGACAAGTGGCTAGACAAGTGGTTAGACAGCCATTGTTGAAGTGGTTTTAAGCCGTCCGGACGATATAAAAGGCTGCGTAAAAATGCACTTTGTTGACCAAGAGAGGAAACAGGCAACTGCCCAGATCGCAATAACTCTAAACGGGGTGGGTGCACATCTGGATCTAACACCTTAAATAATAAGCGTTCCCCAAGTGTATAAGCTGCTGAACTGGCTGCAGCGCTGAAGATACTGCTGGCAGTTTCAACTAACAATCGCGGTTGTAATTGCACTACCACACCCTCAACAATCTGACCCTTTATGAGGTTAATCGCAGGCAGTATGGGACCATTACCAAGGTTCACCCCTGGCCGAACTACGCCGCTTGATGGTGCTAAGGGTTGAGGTCCGTTATCGATCATCTGCCCCCCTTTTGCTATCTTGGTTAATTATTTGTTAGACTATCACTATGAACATAAGTAACGCTACTCCAATTGCACCCGCTGTCCAGCTTCCTGTGATCAATCAGGAAGCCAAAGTGAGGGCGGAAAACGCCTTCCCCAGAGCAGAAGAAATTGACACGTCAGCGCAACTTCTTCAAACACCCGATCAAAGTCGACAAAAAGCCAACCTAGAAGCTTCTGCGTGGCGTGCTAGCCAAGCTAACATTAGTGCCCAAGCAGAGACCAAAAAAGGCAGTGATGGACTAGCGAATTACACTGACCTGCCGCCTCAGCGCAGCCAACAAGCAGCTGAAGCCTACAAGGCTATTGAAAAACCAGAACAGCAAGTCTCCGTAGACGCTATCGTGTAGCTCCAAGCCACTGATTATTCAATATCTGCTATGTCTAGCACAATTTCAACTCGACGGTTTCGAGCCCGATCTGCGGCAGACCGATTATCATTTAGTGGCTCAGTATCAGCCACACCTTCCACAGAAAGTCGCTGCTTAGAGACATTCATCAAACTACTTAACGAGTCTGCGACTGCCGCCGCGCGCACTGCCGACAAGTCCCAATTACTTGGGAATTCGCCACCAGAAGGTGGATTAGTGCTATCCGTATGCCCGGTGACTATCACTTGGCCTTTATTACTTTTAATGGTTTTGCTCAACGCTCTAATCATAGGCAGCGCATTAGGATTAAGCTGAGCCCCCCCATTAGGAAAGGCACCCTTCTCTGACAGTCGAACAATAATCTTAGTGCCCTCTTGCTCAACTTCAGCTAAGCCTTGAGTAACAGCCTCTGAAAGCACCATTTTTAACTCTGCTACTTCCTGTTGCACTTGCTCCTGTTGCTGCTCCTTCAAATCTTTTGCGTCTTGCTGCTTTTGAGATTGTTGATCTTGCACTTTGATAGGAGCATCAGTAAGTTCTTGAGCGTCAGCAATTTTTGCGTAGAGTTCTAACGTCTCAGCAGGCACGAAGCCCTGCTCACCTTCATTTTCCGCCTCTCCAACACTGCCAGGACCATTAAGCTCAACCACTACTTGATTATCTTTAACAGTGACTTCGACCTCGCCATTAGCTATTTCTTCCGCTAGGGCCGTTTCCACCTTCTGTTGTTCTTCATTGACATCATAGTCTTCTTTTTTTGTCTCAGTTTTTAATTCTACGTCTTGTTGTGTGGTCTCAGTGGTTTGCTGCATCAACTGATCGACGACTGACATTTGAGCTAACGTAGGGCTAAATGTTTTCGATAGCATCGATGTCCCCTCTGGCGGATCAGGTTTGTTTAAGACTTTTTGTATACCGAACGCATGGGCAATACTGCCCGCCACTTGCTCTAACTTAACCACTCTCATTTCTGAAAATGATAAAATTAATACAAAGAATGCCATCAACAAGGTCGCCATGTCGGCAAAGGTTGCCATCCATAAAGGAGCGCCTTTCTTGCAGACCGGACACTCTTCTGCATCGTCATCTTCTTCGGCTGGCGCTTCTGCACTTTTGCCTTCTTCAGTTCCCTCTTGACCTTCTACAGGTCCCTCTTGGCCTTCTATAGGGTTATCTTGGACTTGTTCGCCATCAGCCGCCTCAGGGGCATTAGGGTTCTTTTCAGTGTCGGTATTTTCTTCTGCCATGATTGTTTCTCCCTAAATAACAATCAATTAAGCAGCGGCTTCTAACTTAGCCCGAACTTTAGGCGCCAAGTAACTGTATAATAACGATTCCATAACGCGCGGGTTACCGCCTTCTGAAATAAAGATCAGAGCTTTAATAATAAGCTCGTTGTTAACCGAATCAGCTTCTGAACGCTGTTCTAGCTTTTGCATCACAGGAAAGGCAATCATGTTGGCAATAATTGCTCCATAAAGTGTGGTCAATAAGGCCACTGCCATGGCTGGGCCAATCGATTTTGGGTCGCCCATGTTAGCCAACATCTGCACCAGACCTACAAGCGTACCAATCATGCCCATGGCGGGTGCAAAATCTCCCCAGGCTTCAAAAATAGAACCGCCAGCCTTCGCTCTGCGTATTTTCATGCCTGCCTCAGTGGCAAGCGCCCCTTTGATAGCAGCACCATCCTGACCGTCGACCAACATGCCCATGCCCTTATTTAGAAATTCATTACTAACTTCTTGGGATTCTAGGGCGATCATGCCGTCTTTGCGCGCAATGGTTGCAAGCTCAACTACTTTTTCAATCAAATCTTCAGGCTTGTCTACTTTATTTGCAAAAGCTTGACCTGCCAAGCTTATGGCCCCGACAAAGTCACCAATGGAAGAACGCATTAAAACAACGGCCAAAGAGCCACCGATAACGATAAAAATAGAAGCACCGTTAACAAACATGGCCATAGGGCCACCCATGAGAATACCCGCCGCAACGATTCCAAAAGATGCGACAAACCCGACAATTGTTGCTAAATCCATCTTTTATATCTCCAACCCATTGTTATCTAATAAATTCTTGATGGCACGTTAAGTACCATAAGATAGTAATCTGTCTATAATATCCAATATTATCGACCAAATGTAATAAATATTTAGCCTGATTATGTTCTTAGCTCAGGATAGGTAAAAAAATTTCTTATAAACGAGCCTAATAGGATTTAAGTTACGCTATAATCAGTCGATAACGTATAAGACGATAGAGGTTTTTTTATGAAGTTTGTCACTTTATTTCTTACTATTACGTTTTCCATCTTTAGCTACGCAGTAGTCGATAAAGCGCCCAAGTGCGATGACTATTTTTCAGTGCAGCAAACGGATGGGCGTTATCAACGCATGGATAATGGCTTAGCCCAAGACCCGCTTTCAGGCCTCACTTGGTATCGCTGTGGCGCTGGGCAAACCTGGCTTAATGGTGAGTGCCAAGGTGAGCCAATCCGCTTACCCTTTGAAGAAGCACAAACTTGGGCTGCCAAAGTAACGTTAGCTGGCTTTGATGATTGGCGAGTACCAGAAACCGACGATATGACTACGCTAGTTGAGGCAGACTGTAAATCGCCTTCCATTAACACCCGAGTTTTTAGTGGCATTGAGCCTGAAGTGTATTGGAGCAGTGAGTCTAATTTTTGGATGCAACCCATGGCATGGTCGTTCTTTTTTTATCGCGGCCACTATTTTAGTAAGCAGTCTAAAGGCGAGCCTCTTCGTTTCATGCTAGTAAGAGATTAGGCCTATTGCTTGACTTGTTCTCTGCTTCGCCACTCACCTCAGTATGAATAGTAACGCTTACCTTGTGGACTTGGCTGCTGATGTGGGTTTTAGTTCGTATCCTCGGCAGGCATGGCCATCAATACGCATGACTTCTATCATTGGCAACTGACGAGATTTAATGGCAAACAAGCGACAACCTCTTGGAAATTTTGCATCCCAAGTGACATAAAAGTGCTTGCATTGCATGCAGTTAGGAACGTTTTTGTTTGTAGTCATAGGCTATAAATAAAGTGTGCCAAGATCAGGCTGACTGCGCATGTCTTAGTTTAACCACTGATTTGAAAATATTCCAACCTATTTGGCTGTTCTAAAGCTTAAGGCTTGTTGTGTTGATACTGATATTGGCACTAGGACGTATTAAGCTATCTCAAGAACCTGAATTTCAATGCTTTAAAACACTTCAGGCCTTATTCTTCAGATTTTTTTGGAGTGGAAAAACCCAGCAAGTCCAATTGCTCAGGTGACGAATTTGACTCTAGGCTAGAGTCCTTAGGTGGTAGCACTGGCTCATTTTTCTCACTCAATTCACTTACTTCCGTTGCTTGGGGTACCGCAGCCGGAGTTTCGAGTTGTCCTATTGTACCACTAACGGGATGGCCCTCAGATGAACCCATATCCTCTGGCTTTATGGGGCCAGTTTGTGGCTTTATGTGGGCGGCTTGTGAGTCAATCTTCTCAGCCGCTGCGCGCTCTGCTTCTAAAGCATCTAACTCGTCAAACTTCTTTTCTCTCAAGGCGCGTCTGGCATCTCGATCTGTCTGTGACAGCTTGGTTCGGAAATACTCGTCCCACACTCGATACCCCAATACTGTAAAAAAGAACACCACCATTGAGTAACCAAATAAAGTGGTGAAGTCGATGTCTCTTAACCAGGACAACTTATCAGCATAAGCAAGCAGCATAACCAACATAACCGCAAAAATAAGCACTAAGCGCATAGTGCGACAAAAAGCACAAGGCTGTTTGCCACTGGGGTCACTGTCACTAATTCGACGTCCCATATTAGTTATCCACCACTCACATAGTTAATCATGATTCCCGCGGCAACAGCCGAACCAATAACTCCTGCCACGTTGGGTCCCATGGCGTGCATTAACAAAAAGTTTTGGTTATTAGCTTCTAAACCCACCTTGTTAGACACCCGCGCCGCCATGGGCACTGCGGATACTCCAGCTGAACCAATCAGTGGGTTAATACCGCCACCCGCTAATTTATTCATGATCTTAGCCATCAACACACCAGAGGCAGTACCAATAGCAAACGCCACCATCCCTAGACAGAGGATACCCAAGGTCGTGAGATCTAAGAATTTATCTGCCGATAATTTAGAACCTACTGCTAAGCCTAAAAAAATAGTAACCACGTTAATTAATGCATTTTGAGTGGTATCAGATAAACGATCCACCACACCAGATTCGCGCATCAGGTTTCCAAAACAGAACATGCCCAATAAAGGCGCTGCATCTGGCAGCATAAACGCCACCAGCAATAGCAATAATAAGGGAAATACAATCTTTTCAACCTTGCCCACGGGACGCAATTGCACCATTTTTATCTGCCGCTCTTTTACTGTCGTGAGGGCTCGCATAATAGGCGGTTGAATGAGGGGTACGAGGGCCATGTATGAATATGACGCCACCGCAATCGCCCCCAGCAAATCTGGCGCAAGCTTACTGGCCACGTAAATAGACGTTGGGCCATCGGCACCCCCTATGATGCCTATGGCCGCTGCATCAGCGAGGGTGAAGTCCATCCAGCCAAGGGTAGACATACCTACTGCGCCTATTAAGGTCACAAAAATACCAAATTGTGCGGCCGCCCCCAAAAATAGTGTTTTAGGATTAGCTAGTAATGGACCAAAATCTGTCATGGCTCCCACACCCATAAAAATAATGAGCGGGAAAGCACCAGTTTCAATACCGACAGAGTAAAACATATAGAGAATGCCACCGGGATCAGCTAAACCAGCACCAGGAATATTAGCCAATAAGCCACCAAAACCAATGGGAATAAGTAGTAAAGGTTCAAAATTACGCTTAATGGCTAAATAAAGCAGTAACAAGCCCACAGCCATCATAATGACCTGCCCCGGTTGCACTTGATACACACCAGAGCTATGCCAAATTTGTAATAACTTGTCCATGAATATTCCGCCTAAACCAAGGTCAGCAAAGTATCACCTACAGATACAGAGTCACCTTCTTTAGCCATCACAGCACTCACTGTACCCGCCTTACTGGCGCGAATTTCTGTTTCCATTTTCATGGCTTCAAGGATGAATAAAACATCGCCTTCTTGCACCGCTTGGCCTGGCATCGCGTGAATTTTCCAAATGTTCCCTGCTAAGGGGGCCGTTATAGCTTCCCCACCAGTGACTGGCAAAGCGACCGGTGCTGGGGTGGCTGTCATCGCCACTGGAGCCAAACCAACCGCTGATATATCTCCACCCTCGGCGACTTCCACCACATAGCTTTGGCCATTCACTCCAATGGTATAAACTGATGTCTGCGCTGCTGTAGCTATAGAGGCGGCAGCGGCTGGGGCAGACTCGAGTGTTGGAATAGGTTCAAAAGCATCGAGATTATCCCGATTTTCTAAGAACTTAACTCCCACCTGAGGGAAAAGCGCATAGGTTAACACGTCATCTATTTCACGATCACCCGGTGCAAGCTTAATATTTTTCTCTTGCGCAAGCCCCCGTAATTCCTCGGTGAGCTTGTCTAACTCATCTTCAATAAGATCTGCAGGGCGGCAAGTAATAGCCTCGGCGCCGTCTAGCACACGGGCTTGTAGCTCTTTATTAAAAGGTGCCATGGCAGCACCGTATTGGCCTTTAAGCACACCTGCTGTTTCTTTAGTAATGCTTTTGTAGCGCTCACCCGTTAACACGTTGAGTACTGACTGCGTTCCTACGATCTGTGAGGTGGGTGTCACTAGTGGAATAAAACCTAGGTCTTCTCGCACTCTTGGAATTTCTTCTAGCACTTCATCCAGCCGATCTGCAGCACCTTGTTCTCTGAGTTGGCTTTCCATATTGGTTAACATACCACCTGGAACCTGAGCCACTAAAATACGGGAGTCTACACCCCTAAGAGACCCTTCCCATTTTGCATATTTCTTGCGCACGTCACGGAAGTAAGCGGCCACTTCCTCTACAGCCTCTATGTCTAAGCCTGTGTCTCGATCACCTCCCTCAAAAATAGACACCACAGACTCCGTGGGTGAGTGTCCATAGGTCATAGACATAGAGGAAATAGAGGTATCGACGTTATCAATGCCTGCTTCAGCCGCTTTTAAAATGGCCGCAGTAGACAATCCTGTCGTTGCGTGGCAATGCATGTGCACTGGCATGTTGGTTTCAGCTTTGAGGCGAGTGACTAATTCAAATGCCTTATAGGGATTCAACAACCCCGCCATGTCTTTAATACAAATAGAATCCGCCCCTTGATCTTCTATTTGTTTAGCCAAGTCAACCCAATAATCCATCGTGTGCAGAGCACTGAGCGTGAATGACATTGCACCTTGAGCATGTTTGCCCGTTTCTTTGACCGCCTTAATGGCTGTGGTTAAATTGCGCACATCGTTCATGGCATCAAACACACGAAACACATCAACTCCATTAATGGCCGCCCGCTCGACAAATTTACTCACAACATCATCAGCATAATGCCGATAGCCAAGAATATTCTGTGCGCGGAACAACATTTGTTGCGGCGTGTTGGGCATAGCCGCCTTTAAAGCACGAATACGTTCCCAAGGGTCCTCACCTAGATAGCGAATGCAGGCATCAAAGGTTGCCCCACCCCAAGTTTCTACCGACCAGTAACCGATTTGATCCAGCTTGGGAGCAATGGGTAACATATCGGCTAAGCGCATGCGTGTGGCAAAAAGAGACTGGTGCCCATCACGCAGAACAACGTCAGTAATACCAAGGTTTTTTTTAACAGGGGTCATGTGTGTTTGCCTATGCTAATAATTGAATAAAAAGGATAAGAGATGCAGCAATTAGCTGCGGTCTTGACGATATCGATGCACTGCCGCGCTTAACACTGCCATTAACTGCGCGTCATTAGCAAATTGCTTGGAAGGTGAAACCATAGTCAAAGGGGGATTGAGCACCGATAGGTCTTCTACGGTAGAAAACCGCAACACAGTTGCAGACATGGTTTTGGTGGCAAGCACCAACAACGTAAGAAAAGTAAACACAAAACCCATGCCAAACACCATTAAGGTGAGGCCTTCGAGCATTAAGTCGGATGATGGCACGATAGCAGCTCCGTTTATTTTTGCCGCTTGTGGCAGCATATTAATACAACCATGGTGAGGCTGCTTTCATTTCAGAGTGTCAATTTACCCACTTGTAACCAAAGTCGCAAGAATACTCAGTATAAAAACCACGGATATTAGTATTACACCTAAAAATGTCAACAAAATTCGACAACATGACTATTTTTGTTCAATTTAACCAACAATCATCAAGGTGAGTCAATCTGCATCTACACTTTTGAAACCTAAAAATTTTAGATGAAAAGTATGTAACTGGCTCATGACAATTTTTTTGAAATTAAGCAGACCTTTTTGACTTTGATCAAAACTCAAAACTAAAAGGCATCACCCAAACTCAAAGCAATTTCTTCCACTCGATTATTGACCACGCCAGACACACGAGATCAACTAGATGCGCCGGAGCCAGAAATAGATGCTCGAGAGCCAACTGATGCATAAAATACCATGAGCCATGCCCCTTGATATTTGGTTCAATGCGCCGCAAGATAAATGGAAAGCAATACTTTGACTGTCACATAAACTGCTATTTTAGAGGATGACATCTAATTAGCCATGGCAGACAAGATCTTAAACAATGGAAGCTAGATCCCACATACCAATAAATAGGAGCTAAGTTCTATGCCCACCGAACAAGTTATTTCTGGCAGCTGCCTATGCGGAGCAATACGTTATAGTGTATCTGCATCACCTCTTTTCAGGCCCACTGCCATTGTCAGGATTGTCGAAAAAATACTGGATCAGCCTTTGCTGCCTTGGCATTTGTGCCAATTGATAGCCTATCTTGGCGGGGGCAAACTCAAACGTTTACCCATCGTGCTGATTCTGGTGCTGCAATGACCAAACACTTTTGCTCGTCCTGCGGCAGTCAACTGTTTGGCACCAACAGTGCAAAACCAGATCGTATTCGTATCAAAGTAGGCTCTGTGGAGGACACCCAATGGTTTGAACCCCAATGTAATGTGTGGGCCAGCAGCCGGCTTCCTTCTACTCCTATAAATGCAGGGGTTAAAGATTTTGCCCAGATGCCAACAGCATCCGCAAAAAAATAGTCTAAGAATTAGGTTTTAGTCTATTTGGATATTTTTAATCGATTCAGGCTTAATATTTCCTATTGGGTATTATTTAAGGGCATTGGTCGCTTTAGTGGTATAAATATCGCATTAGAAACGACGCTTACTTAGACTCAATTTATATTATAATTAACCTATTAACTTATTGATAAATATATATTTATAAATTAATTTAAATGTTTCCTTTGTTAGTCTATAGGAAACAAAAACAAGACTTGCATTTAAACACCACTCAATGGATTTATAACATTGACTGACGCCATATGATCATGCAAATTGGGTACATCACCTTAAATGGACCCACATTATGAGACTAAAAAAACCACAAGAAACGCCCAATCTCAATGATTTTATTGCTCAACAACGTGAAAAGTCCTGCTTTGCAGGTTTACCTTTAGAGGGTAAGCGGGTGATCGATTTGTCTAGTGTAATAGCAGCTCCTTACTGCGCTGCACTATTAGGCGATGCGGGTGCTGAAATCATCAAGGTGGAAAACCCAATGGCTCCAGATGCCCTGCGTGGCTGGGGCACCCATGCAGCCACTGGCATTGAACCTTATCATGCCTACATAGGCAGAAATAAACTGCCTATCACCCTAAACCTCAAGTCAGAGGCAGGTAAACAAGCCTTTTTAGAACTCATTCAGTCCGCTGACGTGCTGATCGAAAACATGCGCTTAGGGGTAATGGATAGGCTGGGGCTAAGCCATGAAACATTGTTAGAACTTAATCCGGGGTTGGTGATTGGCAAAGTTTCAGGTTATGGCATGACTGGCCCTCACGCCCATCAACCCGGTTTTGGCACACTCGCAGAAGCCTTTAGTGGCTTTTCGTTTCTTAATGGTTATGAAGATACAGGGCCTACTAGTCCTCCCATAGCTTTGGCTGATTTAACCACTGGAATTCATTTGGCCTATGCAGTGAGCTTGGCCCTGCATCAAAGTAAGCGTTTAGAAAGTGGCGGCCAAGTGGTGGATATTTCTTTGTATGAGCCACTATTTGGTTACCTTGGCGGTGAATTTATTGGCTATCAATTAACAGGTGAGATTCCTAAACCGATTGGTAATGAACTCAGAGCTGCAGCACCGCGTAACAATTACCAAACCAGCGATGGCTTGTGGGTGGCAATGTCTTGCTCTAACCAAAAAACCTGGGAACGACTTGCCGAGGTCATGGGTCAGCCCCAGCTTATCCGTGATCCCCGCTTTAAGACCAACAACGACCGCATTCAGCCAGATAGCCGCATTACTTTAAACCAAATCATAAAGGCTTGGGTATTAACTAAAACCAATGCCGAAGCATTGGAGCTATTCCGCCGAGAAGGCATTACTGCTGGCCCTATCTTGTCAATGAAGGAAATTGATGAAGATCCTCACTTTGAAGCCCGTGCTAGCATTATTAGGGTCACAGACCCCTCATCAGGGGTAGAACTTAAAATGCCTGATGTCCCCTTTCGCATGAAAGATAATTCAGCCACTAACAAGAAGTCTAAGTTGCGCTTTCCAGGCTTACCTATGGGTTCAGCTAATCAAGTCGTGTATCGTGATTTGTTGGGTTATAGCCAAGCAAAAATAGACCAATTAGGTTAACAACTCAAAAATGCAAAAAAAGGCGGCTAAGGCCGCCTTTTTATCATTCCTATTGGGCTTCTAACGATAGGTGACTTGCTCTTCATCGTTGCTTTCTGGACGCGCAATGGCGCCAATCATAGCGGCCAAAGTGACTTTTCCAATCACCTCACCATCACGCATGACGTTAGCGTGAGTGACATCTGACTTAACCATGGCTGGCATCGCATCTTCTAAAATAACGGTGGACGCGAATTCCAAACCCGAGTCAGATGAAGAGGCTTCCATAACCGCTGAAACATCTAACACGCGCGCACGGTTAATATCTTTAATAAAGTCACGCACATAGTCGTCTGCAGGATCTAGCACAATTTCTTGGGGCGACCCTTGCTGAATAACAGCACCATCTCGCAAGATAACAATATTATCTCCAATGTTCAGCGCCTCGTCCAAGTCATGGGTAATAAAAATAATGGTTTTGTGCAATTCTTCTTGTAAGTCCAGCAAGATATCTTGCATGTCGTTACGAATTAATGGATCCAATGCTGAGAAAGCTTCGTCCATTAATAGAATCTCAGCATCTGTAGCCAAGGCTCTTGCCAAGCCAACCCGCTGCTGCATGCCACCCGATAACTGCGCTGGATAGTTATTTTCAAAGCCAGCTAGGCCAACTCTGTCAATCCACTTTTGCGACCGCTCATTCATCTCAGCTTTGTCGACGCCTTTAATTTTTAACCCATAGCCCACATTGTCGATCACCGTACGGTGGGGTAACAAGGCAAACTTTTGGAACACCATAGACATTCTGTTGCGGCGAAAGTTACGTAATTCTTCAGCAGACATGGCTAAAACATCTTCGCCATCAACCAAAATTTCACCAGAGGTGGGTTCAATCAAGCGATTTAAATGACGGATTAGAGTCGACTTTCCTGAACCTGACAAACCCATAATAACCTGAATACGGCGCGCAGGAATGTCAATATTGACGTTATTTAAACCCAGGACATGCTTATGTTCAGCTTGCAATGACGTTTTTGTAGCACCATTTTCAACTTTTGACACCATGGCTCCACCATTAGGCCCAAAAATTTTATATAGATTCTTAATGGAAACCTTAACATCAGACACCATGACCTCCTTGACGGTGCTTTTGCAACCGTTTGCCATACTCTTGTGATACTCGGTCAAATATAACGGCCAAAGCTACAATGGCTAGTCCATTCATCAGACCTAATGCCAAGTACTGATTAGAAACTGCTCGGAGTACGGGAACTCCTAAACCTTTAACACCGATCATTGAGGCAATAACCACCATGGCCAAAGCCATCATAATAGTTTGGTTTACGCCTGCAAAGATATTAGGTAACGCCAAAGGAATTTGGACATCAAATAGCTTTTGGC
>Ga0206129_10000700_pt1 | contig 50053 bp, 46 predicted proteins | sample Helgoland_Spring_8_FD_148616 | JGI IMG/M metagenome (GOLD analysis project Ga0206129, IMG submission 148616) | Pelagic subsurface seawater microbial communities from Kabeltonne, Helgoland, North Sea - Helgoland_Spring_Bloom_20160502_2 | ecosystem: Environmental > Aquatic > Marine > Epipelagic ...
TTAATTTAGTTACTTCGAGAAGCCAGGGGATTTGCTGATCATTTTGAAAAACAATATATTAATTTATACTTGATTCTGAAAGAATAAATTTTGGAAAAGTGCTTTAATAGGCTGAGAGAAGATATTTTAATTCTTTCAATATTCTAAAATAGTAGCAGAAAAAATAGATAAGAAGATCGCGAATTGTGAAAGATGAACATGTAAATAATTATGAGGGTTGATAAGAGTTTAAAAGGAGTTATAATTTTAGTTACAGGTGGAGCGGGATTTATTGGTAGTAACATTTGTGATTACCTCATATCTTGTGAGGCCAAAGTAAGGTGTTTTGATAATTTTTCAACTGGGAATAAGCAAAATATTAACCACTTACTTCAAAATAAAAAATTTACTTTAATTGAGGAGGATATTAGAAATCTGAAAGCTTGCAATGCGGCTGCGTTGAATGCGGATTATATTCTTCATCAAGCAGCATTAGGTTCAGTTCCTAGATCTGTAGAGGATCCAATAACCTCTAATGAGGTAAATATTAATGGATTCTTGAATATTTTAGTTGCGGCAAGAGATAATAATGTGAAAAAAGTTGTCTATGCAGCAAGTAGCTCCACCTACGGAGATTCAAAGGATTTGCCTAAAACTGAAAATAATATTGGCAATCCATTATCTCCATATGGTATTACTAAATATGTAAATGAGCTTTATGCATCTATATTCAAGAAAATTTATAACCTTGACACAATTGGATTGAGATACTTTAATGTTTTTGGACCAAGACAAGATGCGAATGGAGCTTATGCTGCTGTTATTCCCCTTTTCATTAAAAGTATTTTAGCGGACTCTAGACCGACGATTAATGGTGATGGAGAAAATTCAAGAGATTTCACATTTATTGATAATGTTGTTCAGGCAAACATTTTAGCGATTTCGGCACAAGAAGAATCAAATAATCAAATTTACAACGTGGCTTGTGGTAAAAGAAAAAGCTTGAATCAACTTTTTAATATTATTAAAAAAAGCGCAATAGATTTAGGTGTTAGCTGTAGAAAAACAAGGCCTGTTTTTGGGCAATCTAGAAGTGGAGACATCCCTCATTCCCTAGCATCTATAGAGAAAGCGCGAAAATTATTAAAATATGAACCATTAGTTCAATTTGATGAAGGGATAAAGAAAACCATCAAATGGCATTTAAATAATTAATAAAATGATTCCAGTAAAAAAAATAGCAATTATTGGCTTGGGCTATGTAGGTCTTCCACTTGCAGTAGAATTTGGTCAAAAATATAAAACAGTTGGCTATGATTTAAATAAAAAACGAATTCAAACCCTACGGAAAGGGTTTGATGATACTTTGGAGATAGACTCTGAATATTTAACAAAAACCTTAAAAAATAAATTTTTTAAGGTTACTTCTAGGAAGGAGGATATAAAGAGCTGTAATATTTTTATTATTACTGTACCGACACCAATTGATAAGCATAATAGGCCTGTATTATCTCCTTTATTAGCTGTAAGTGAACTTGTTGGATCGATGTTAAAGAAAGGAGATATTGTAATATATGAAAGTACAGTTTATCCTGGAGTTACTGAAGATGAATGTGTACCGGTGCTTGAAAAAGTTAGTTGTCTTATTTATAATTTAGATTTTTTTGTTGGTTACAGTCCAGAAAGAATAAACCCAGGCGACAAAGAGCACACTCTTACTAAAATTTTAAAGGTAACGTCAGGGTCTAATAAAAAAGTGGCCGAAGTTATTGACAAATTATACAAATCAATAATTGTTGCAGGAACATATAAAGCAGCTTCAATAAAAGTAGCAGAAGCAGCAAAAGTGATTGAAAATTCACAGCGAGATATAAATATTGCATTTGTAAATGAATTAGCTAAAATTTTCAATTTACTTGGACTTAATACAAATCAAGTTTTAGAAGCAGCAGCTACGAAATGGAATTTTCTAAACTTTAAACCTGGTTTAGTTGGTGGACATTGTATTGGGGTGGATCCTTACTATTTAGCTCAGAAAGCTCAGGAGATCGGTCATCATCCTGAAATTATTCTTTCAGGAAGAAGGGTTAATGATAGTATGGGGAAATATGTTGCATCTGAGACAGTAAAATTAATGCTTAAAAAGCAAGTGGAGCTAAGGAATTCAAATGTCCTGATTTTAGGATTTACTTTTAAAGAAGAATGTCCTGATTTCAGAAATACCAAAGTTATTGATATTATTCAGGAGCTTTTTTCATATGGTTTAAACATTACCACTGTTGATCCTTGGGTTGATAAAAAGAAAGTTTTTGATGAGTATGGCATAAATATTTTTAAAGATATTCCAAAGAAGATTAAGTTTGATGCAGCAATTCTGGCAGTTGGACATTCATGCTTCAGAAAGATAAATTTTAATAGTAATAACATGACTAAAAATAGGGTTATTTATGATGTTAAGGGATTTTTAGATTCCGAAATAACTGATGGGGGACTTTGACCTTGAAAAATTGAACTAAAGACTTTTTAAATAAAAAATATTTCGATACTCACATGTTAAATCTAACTTTTTAAGTTTATTAAGATTAATTAAACTTATGCTTAAAGAGTTTGAGAATGGAACAGTAAAGGGTACATATTTTGGCTTATTCATTACGCTACAAACACCAATGATTCTTTTTTTCAGGGGTCAAAAAAAAACTCAAAAAAACTTTAAGATCAAGGGGTATCGGAGAAGAGAAGTTTTACTTTATGCAGTTGATGAAGGCAGGTTGAGGGGCCGTCCATGCAGCGGTGTTAAAACTGAAATCCGTGCATTCGGTTACCTGGTCTACCTCCCAAATAGTTAAATCTTGATTGAATGACATGGAGAGAAAAAACATTCGGGTCATGTCTGTAACTTCATTTACCTCCCAAGCACTCAGGTCATGATTAAAGGCGACACTTCCATAAAACATTTCTGCCATGGTCGTTACCTTACCTACTTCCCAGGCACTGAGGTCTTGGTTAAATGAGCTCGCTTGATAAAACAGACCCTTCATATTGATGACCTTACTGACATCCCAAAGACCAATGTCTTGACTGAAAGATGAAACCCGTTTAAAAAGCCCGCTCATATCGGTCACATTACTGACATCCCAAGAAGTGATATCAAAACTGACAGTTGTGGCAGCAAATAAATTATTCAAATCGGTGACTCGGGTGGTTACCAGCTTTGAAAGATCTTGGTCATCAGTGACTAGCACTCTTAAAAGAGCATCATCTACTACCCTATAAATCTCTGAATTAAAGCTATAATAGGCTCCCAAGATGGCATTTTCTTTTGCTTTGAGAGTAACTCCATTTGGATCCAAGAAGATATCATCTGAATAAAGGGGAAGTAAGCATCCTTTTTCATCTACAGTCACGCCCTTTTCTGTATCTGAGTATTCATCTATACTGTTGCCAACACCGTCTTCGTCGGCATCTTGGAAGACAAAATGGGCCGTAATGATTTCATCGGACACAGGGGTAAGTCTTACCGGATTTGCGGCACCTTCAAAATCACTTGTCAAACCCGTAAAGGCATAGTCTGTATAAGCTTGCGCTGCGGCCTCAATCCAATAGAGGCCTTCTTGGGTTGAAACAGATCCTCCGTCTGCAGGAGAGGCAATAAGGGTGAGGGTTGCACCTTGGTTTTCGGCAATAACTAAAAAATGATCCGAAGAGATTTCATCTTCAGTAAAGGAAGAAATCATGCTGAGCGCACCCATGAAAATGAAATAGTACAAAGAAGCAGGAAGCCTCGTGCGTGATTTTTTTCTCAAACTTAATAATTTAATCTTTTGAAGCACTTTTTATGATAACTACTTTTTTTTGCATGCTTTTAACATCAAGGAATGAGCGATGTAGCTACTTTCTAGTTGAAGAGACACTAAGAAGGGATGCCGGTAATTTTTTTTCTTGAACTCTTTTGGTGATGGAACATAGAAGACTTTATGTTTTGAATCAGTCAATACATCCGAGGGGAAAAACAAAAATATTTTTAGTGAGTATGCGCTATGATTTTTATTTAAAGGCTTAAGAAAGTAATTTCAACAGGCTATATTTGAAAGCATTTTAAGAATACGTGATTTTTATCTTTGAAAAAAGTGACCATGGACATTCCACTTCCAGATCTCATCAACGCTTTATTAACCATTAATTTTTTGAGATATTTTTTGACTGCCTCGACGGTTTTTTTGATTTTTTATGTTTGGAAAAAAAAGGCTTGGGGAGGAAAAAAAATTCAAGGAACATTCCCTAAACTAAAGGATTATCAACGTGAGATGGGCTTCTCTATGATCACTTTAGCTATTTTCAGTATGGTCGGGGTTTTGGTCATTGCATCGCCTTTACATCAATTCAATTTAGTTTATGAAGACATCGCTACCTATGGATGGGGCTATTGGGGCTTGAGCATCGTACTCATGATTTTTTTGCATGATACGTATTTTTATTGGATGCATCGTCTCATGCATCATCCCAAATTATTTAAATATTTTCACTTAGTACATCACAAATCCACCAACCCTTCCCCTTGGGCAGCTTATGCTTTTCATCCTTTGGAAGCGGTGATTGAAGCTTCCATTATCTTTCTCATTGTTTGGTTGATTCCTTATCACCGAACTGCCTTGCTCGCTTTTTTGACTTTTATGATTACCTACAACGTATATGGGCATTTGGGCTATGAGTTGTACCCCAAAAGGTTTCACAAGCATTTCATAGGAAGATGGATCAATACTTCGGTCAATCACAATTTACATCACAAGCATTTTGAAGGCAATTATGGCTTGTATTTTTTGATTTGGGATCGCTGGTTGGGAACGGTTCGTCAAGATTATGATGACAGTTATGAGCAAGTGGATCAGCAGCGGAGTGAGCGCTCGCATCCAGAGCATTTTTGAACTTGTGAATATTGATTGGACTGTTTGAAAACGGGCATAATTAAAAAGCGATTTCAGAGGGTTGTTTGGTGCTCCTTGAGCGTTTCGAAGAGAGCAAACAGATTATTCAGACTTGTGTAGGCGGAGCCAGTGTAATCGTTATTGGTATGGGACTAAGATGTTTTGATAAATCTTGTATTCAAAACAATAATTTGTATCTTGATTATCCATTTAAATTTTTAACTAATCATAATACCATGAAACAATTATTTACTTTTATTTTAATGACCCTAATGGCTGTTACTCATGCGCAAACCCTTACTTGGGAGCAAACGGGAATTAAAGTGCCTGCAGGAAATGCAGATGCTGTAGTGGCGTTAGTTGACGGATTTTATTCCAGCATTGATTTCCCCGAAGGTGTCAGCCTTGAGTTAAGTGCCGTTTCCTTCAGTGGAGAAGGCCAAAAAGCGACCCATCATTTACAATATTCAGGAACTTCTGAAGGTTTGGCTGCTATGAGAAATCTCAGAGGGGGAACCGAATATGATTTGTATTCAGCCAAGCTGGCCACTTTATGTGAAATCGTTTCAGCACAATCAGGTAAGGGATTGATTCGATACAATACGGATAAGGGAGACGGTAAAATCAGTCAACTTTGGACTTTTTCAGTAAAGGATGCCGATAAGTTTGCCAAGGCATTCGTGACCTTAAACGAATCATTTTCTCCAAAGGGCTACGTCTCATTGGGGCAGACGCTTCATGGCAATGAAAATGGCGAGTCGCATTATATATATACAGTATATGACACCTACCAAGATGCCCTCGATTTTGGTCCCACTTCAGAGACTGAGGGCGCAGCCTTTTCAAAATTTCTTAAAACCATAGGAACCGTTTCTGATTATTTAAGAAGTACTACCCATTACACGGTAAAAACTTGGAATTAATCCAAAGAGTCATTTAAGTAAAAGCCTTGTCATTATTTGGCAGGGCTTTTTTGTTTTCAATAGGTAGGGGATTAGGTATAAAAAGAGCAAAAAATGAGAGCATTTACATTAAAATAAACTAGAGTACGGCTTTTTAAATTCAGATTTTTTAAATTCCTTATAAATAGGTTCATTCAGATGATTCAATCGTATAAGAAACAGTCCCATTTATCTAATAAGTATGATGTCATTGTGATTGGGTCAGGTATCGGGAGCTTGACGGCCGCGACCTTACTGGCCAAGTCGGGGAAAAAAGTGTTAATTCTTGAGCGGCATTATACAGCGGGTGGCTTTACCCATATATTCAAGCGTAAGAATTATGAGTGGGATGTAGGTATTCATTACATCGGGGAAGTACAGCGACCCAATAGTGCCATAAAAAAATTATTTGATTACATCACAGATAAAAAACTACAATGGGCAGACATGGGTGAAGTCTATGATCGGGTGATTATTGGAGACAAGACCTATGATTTTGTCAAAGGCGTTACAAATTTCAAAGCCCAAATCAAGGCCTATTTTCCCGAAGAGGGGCCAGCCATTAATCGCTATGTAGATTTAGTTTTTCAGGCAAATAAAGCCATGGGTAAGTTCTACATAAATAAGACATTGCCCCAATGGGTGAGCCGTTTTTTGGGTACTTTCTTGACAAAAAAATATTTAAAATTTACGGATCAAACCACGCATGAAGTTTTGTCATCGTTGACCAAAAATGAAGCATTGATCAAGGTATTGACCGCCCAATATGGGGATTATGGATTGCCCCCGCGCCAAAGTAGTTTTGCCATGCACGCCTCAGTAGTCAAGCATTATTTTGATGGGGGCAGTTTTCCAGTAGGCGGTTCAGGTGCCATTGTCTCAAAGGTCAATGACGTTTTGGAGGCCCATGGTGCACAAATCATGACCAATGCCGAGGTGGCTGAAATACGGATTGAGCAGGGCAAAGTAATTGGTGTCAAGATGCAAGAGGGTAGGGATATAGCTGCCGATCAGGTAGTGAGTGGTGTAGGAATTATTAATACCTATGAGCAGCTGATACCAGAGACCATAAGGGCCAAACATAAGTTTGAGGCTCAACTACAGAAAATTCAACCTTCGGTGGGTCATGGTTGTTTATACATTGGGCTGGAGGGGTCTCCTGAATCCTTAAAATTGCCGAAAAATAATTTATGGATTTATCCCGAAGGAGTAGATCATGATCAGGCTGTGGCAGATTATCTTGAGGATCAAGATCGACCCTTTCCCGTGGTCTACATTTCCTTTCCTGCAGCGAAAGACCCCAGTTGGAATGCGCGCTACCCAGACCGCAGTACCATTGATGTCATCACCCTACTACCTTATCAGACTTTCGCTCAGTGGGAGGGGACGAAATGGATGCATCGAGGAACTGAATATGAGGCGTTGAAAGAACAAATTGCACAGCGCTTGTTGCTACATCTTTTTGAGCAACTACCGCATTTGAAAGACCACATCGATCATTATGAATTGTCGACGCCCTTAACAACTAAAAACTTTGCTAATTATCAAAAAGGGGAACTCTACGGGATAGATCATTCGCCCAGTCGTTATCGCCAGAAGTTTTTACAACCACGAACACCCATTAACGGGCTCTACCTGACGGGCCAAGATATTGTAACGGCAGGAGTGGGAGGTGCGCTTTTTTCGGGATTGATTACTGCAAGTGCGATGACTGGGAGAAATTATATGAAAAGGGTGATGAGGGATGAAAGTAAATAGAACTTGATTGTAAAAGATTGATATTAATTTTAAATAAGACACTTTTTAATTTTTGATAGTACTACTGATCGAATTGGTAAATAAAAGAAAGACTTCGATGATCCTTCTGAATAGATTACCATATTATACATTATTAATAAGAATATTTTTTAATCTGACGAGGATAATTATTTTAACTAAGGGTTCAAATCAGGGAATTTTTCGAGTACTAAAATCAACAATTAATTGCATGAGAGCAGACTGATTATAGCTATATTTGTTTTGATTAATTTCAGAAAGAAAGGGAAGCCTTTTTATTTACATAGGTTCAATCTAGCATCAATAAACTTTAGTCTATCAAATATCCTAAGAGCTGTCTAATAAATAAGCATTTATTGAATCAACACTTTTTACGTTCAAATTATTTCCATGAATGAAGAAATTTAAAGCAATCATCGTTAGCGGCTATTTTAATCCCATTCATAAAGGGCATATAGAATATTTCCAAAAGGCAAGGGAGCTCGGAGACCTACTCTTCGTTATTGTAAATAGCGATCTTCAGCGATCGCTTAAGGGGTCAAAAGAATTTCAGTTGGAGTCCGAGCGAATACTGATAGTGGAGCAATTAAGATTAGTTGATCAATGTTTTTTGTCCATAGATAAAGACCGAACGGTTCGAGCAACAATCAGAAGTATTCACGCATTATATAGACAGGAGTATTTATTGGCTTTTGCAAATGGGGGAGATCAAAAGAATGAAATATCTCCTGAGCGACCCGTTTGCGAGGAGCTGGGGATTGAATTGATTGCTAATTTAGGAGAGAAAATTCAATCGTCTTCATGGTTATTGAAAAACGATTGATTCGTTTACCTAAGATATAATCAAATACAACATCAATAAATTAATATCTAAGATTATAGCTACTCTATTATCGTGCGGCGAACAGATAAAAGAAACTCGTGGCCTATACTATAACCTTGAGAACAGACCCAAGAAAAGAAAGTAAAATGAGGAAATTTTTGTTTTCAAAATTACAGTAGGGCCTAATTCATGTCCGTATCAAAATGAGTCAAACCAAATTAGGATCTTGCTGTTTGGAATTTGTCAAATAAGTTTTAGCAATAAGAGCCACTAAAAAAAGCCAGATTTTCAAAATAAATTTAAATGAAGAAACTAGATATAGATAGTAGTTGGACTGTTTTTTTAGATCGCGATGGTGTAATTAATAAGAAAATAGAAAATGATTATGTCAAGACATGGGATGATTTTTCTTTCACTAATAAAGCGTTACCGGCTATTGCAGCCTTATCCAAACGATTTCCTAAAATCTTGGTGGTAACCAACCAAAGAGGTGTTGGGAAAGGTTTAATGAGCGAAGATGAGTTAATTACTATTCATGAAAAGATGTGCAAGGGAATTAATGAAGAATCAGGTAGAATAGATAAAATTTATTACTGCACGGATAAATTGGATAGTTCAGAATTCAGAAAGCCAAATATTGGAATGGCATTAATGGCAAAAAGAGATTACCCAGAGATTAATTTTTTTAAGTCTATAATAATTGGAGACTCAATATCTGATATGTTGTTTGGGAAGAACCTAGGGATGACTTGCTTTTACATCGGAGAAGAAATTCCTACTGAAGGGTCAGGAATTATTAACAATAAATTTGAGTCTCTTCACGATTGTGTACGGTATTTAATTAATAATACCTAATCAAATAAGAGAGTTTTATTCAGTTTCAAAATGATTAGAACCAATATTAAACGAAATCTATCATTTAACTGCAAAAAATATATAAATGATCTTTAAAGCTTGAAAAGTTATCTCTAAAGGCTAAAAAAGCTCCACATAAAGGAGTTTTATGTCCTTATGCTTTATCAGCAGATTAAATGCTTAAATAATATTTTCTCTAACATTCTCTTATCTTGATTGCATCTTTTTTGAGTACATCTCAAGTTTTTTATGTGGGTTACTATCTATAATTTGAAATGTCTACTTTAAAGTTATTTGCTGGGGGTTATTATATGATTATTATAGATGGGATAGACTAAAGGTCATCTTTATTAATATCATCTATCCTGCTTCATATTTATTAAAATTGTCTTTATTAAAAATAATGTAAACACAACAAATTATTTTTGTCAATATTTTAAGTTTAAAAATCAATTCTTTTTAAATTTGTAATTTTAACCGAAAGAAAACTCTTGATAAGGCGGGTTAAATTTCACTAACCTTTTTTTTTGAAGATCACAATAGGAACAGCGCAATTTGGATTAAAGTATGGGATTTCTAATGCCAAAGGAATTCCTAATGATTATGAGCTCGAAAAAATTTTTGATTCAGCTAAAAACCATGGGATATTAAATCTGGATACTCACTCTATATATGGAAATGCCGAAAATCGAATAGGTAAGTTAGGCAAAAGAAGGTTTAACATTATTTCAAAATTTTCTGAAGTCAATTCAATCAAAGAATTAAACTTAGGGTTATCAAACTCCTTGAGACGTCTAAAGCTAGATTCCATATATGGATATCTTGCCCATGATGCAAATTCCTTAATTAAGACACCTTTAATATGGAAAGGCTTATTAGAATTGAAGAAATCTGGAAATGTTGAGAAAATTGGTTATTCTTTGTATTATCCGGATCAATTGAACCAATTATTGCAATTGGGCTTTCTTCCTGATCTTGTCCAGTTGCCATACAGTATTCTGGATAGAAAATTCGACAGATATTTAAAAATATTGAAAAGTCATAAAACCGAAATTCATGTGAGATCAGTATTCCTTCAAGGACTATATTTTATGAACCCCAACGAATTACCAAAAAAATTATGGCCACTTCAAGAATCATTATTAGAGATTCAAAAAGTATGTACAGATGAAAACTATTCAGTAGCCAAAGCAGTACTAAATTATGTAGTATCTAACCCCTATATTGACCAGCTGGTTATTGGTATAGATTCAGTTAAGCAACTTGATGAAAATATTGATTTGATCTCAAATTGGCAGCCAAATAAGGAATTTATTTCGAAATTAGAATCTATTAACGTAAAAGACAAATCACTTTTAAATCCTTCAAATTGGTGAAAAAAAGCATTTTAATTGTTACCCAAGCAAGAGTTGGGAGTTCGAGATTCCCTGAAAAAGTATTAAAAAAATTAGGAAGATCAACTTTACTAGGAACTCATATCTATCGTTTAAAGAGGTCAAAAAAAGCTACAAAAATCCTTGTTGCGACCACAAATGAAACCAAGTCAAATGACATCGTCAAAATAGCAAGAGATCATTCGGTTGAATTTTTTAATGGTTCGACTGAAAATGTATTAGATAGATATTATCAAGCAACAAAAAAGCATAAATCAGATTATGTAGTTAGAGTGACTTCAGATTGCCCTTTAATTGATGGAATTTTGATAGATTCTGTTGTTGAAATGGTAATTAAAAATGACTTAGATTACGGGTCAAATACATTGATTGACTCATATCCAGACGGTCAAGACGTGGAAGTTTTCAAGTTTGGGGCTCTCGAAAAAGCATGGAATGAGGCTACTCTTCCTTCAGAAAAAGAGCATGTCACATCATATATTAAAAAAAATTGCGATTTCAATAAAGGTTCTTTGTTCAAATCAATGAACCTAGGTGCTGTTAAAAATTATACTAATATTAGAATGACTGTGGATGAGCCATCAGATTTGGATGCGATAAAAATTTTAATCAAAAATCTAGGAATAGATAAAAGATGGCAAGAATATGCGGAATACATATTGGGAAATGCAGTCAAATTCAATAATCAAAATATTACAAGAAATGAGGGTTATTTAAAATCATTAAAATTAGATGGGTAATAAACGATCAGGGCAAAATTTATATAATCGGGCAAAAAGATTAATTCCCGGAGGAACCATGCTTCTCTCAAAGAGGCCTGAAATGTTTTTGCCTGAAAATTGGCCAAGTTATTATTCTAAGGCTAAAGGGTGTAAAATATGGGATTTAGATGGTACTGAATTACTAGATATGTCTATTATGGGGATTGGCACAAACTCTTTGGGCTATGGTAATGAAGAGGTTGATTCTGCAGTTATCGAGATTGTTAAAAAAGGTAATTTGAGCACTCTAAATTGTCCGGAAGAAGTTTATTTAGCGGAAAAATTAATAGAGATGAACCCGTGGGCTGATATGGTCCGATTCGCAAGAAGTGGTGGAGAAGCGAATTCAATAGCAATTAGAATAGCTAGGGCAGCTTCAGGTAAAGATAATGTTGCTGTTTGTGGGTATCATGGATGGCATGATTGGTACCTTTCAGCAAATCATAATGGGGAGGATGATTTATCTGGTCATTTAATAGCTGGTTTAAGTCCTAAAGGGGTTCCTAAAAGTTTAAAAAATTCTGTTTTTCCTTTTAACTATAATAATTTTGAAGAGCTTCTTGATATAGTTGAAAACAATGATATTGGTGTAATAAAAATGGAAGTAATAAGGAATTTTGAACCTAAAGATGGTTTTTTAAAAAGAGTTCGGGATTTAACCACAAAAAAAAATATTGTCTTAATTTTTGATGAGTGTTCATCTGGTTTTAGAGAAACTTTTGGTGGGATTTTTAAAAAATATAATGTTGAACCAGATATAGTAATGTTTGGTAAAACAATTGGGAATGGCTACGCACTTACAGCAGTTGTTGGGAAAAAATCAGTAATGGAAGCTGCACAGGCTACATTTATAAGTAGTACTTTTTGGACTGAGCGTATTGGTCCAACAGCAGCATTGGCAACTTTAAAAGTTATGGAAAGAGAGCAATCATGGAACATAATTACTGAGACCGGTAAAAAGATGCAGAAAGGGTGGTTGGGACTAGCAGAAAAACATGATTTAAAAATAGCACTATCAGGAATACCTGCTATGGCGTCTTATGGTTTTAATAGTAGGAACGCTCTAGAATACAAGACTTTAATTACCCAAGAGATGTTAAAAAAAGGGATTTTAGCAAGTACAATTTTTTATGCTTGTATGGAACACACAGATGAACATATGAGTTTGTACCTCAATGAACTTGATCAAATTTACAAAACTATTGCCAAATGTGAATCTGAGAGATTAGATATATACAGTCTTTTAGAGGGACCTGTTTGTCATTCAGGGTTTAAAAGGTTAAACTGATGAAAAATATTTTAATTACAGGAGCTTCAGGAATGTTAGGAGCCACATTAGTTAGTGATTTAAAAGATCAATTTAATGTTTATGCAACTGGTAATTCCTTTTTCAAGGAACAACACATTCAGTACATGAAATTTGATCTTAAATCAAAATCTTATAAGAAATTGATTGAATGGTCAGACCCAGATATTATTATTCATAGCGGTGCTTTAACTAACAGTAATTTTTGTGATGAAAATCCTAATGAGGCATTTAATATTAATGGTCTTTCTGTCCAGAAGTTTCTAAAAGCAACAAATAACGATGTTAAGACAATTTATCTTTCAACAGATGCTGTTTTTCCCTCATCTCTGCATTTAGCAAAAGAATTAGATTGTGTTTCACCTGAAAATGTTTATGGAAAGTCAAAAGAATTAGGTGAGTTTTTTCTAAAAACATCAATTGATAGGAGCTATACAATTATAAGAACTACTATATTCGGTTTAAATTTAAATAATAATAAAATAGGGTTTGCAGAATGGATAATTAATACTGCAAAAGAACGTAAAGAATTAGGGTTATTTAATGATGTACTATTTACTCCAATCTCAATATGGGATTTAGCAAATGAGATTAAGTTTTTAATAAAAACTGATAATATTAACTCAGAATCGCTTCATATAGCAGGTGAATTATGTACTAAGTTTGATTTTGGGAATAGATTGTTAGAAAAACTTAATATTTCGACTAAAACCGTCTCTAAATCCTTAATATCCTCCTTTAAAGGTAGGGCGAAAAAGTCAAATGATCAGTCTCTTGATTCTAGTCACTATTGTGAAAAGTATCAAAGAGAAGCAGTAAGTTTAGATCAAACTATTTTAAAATTAAAAGAAAAGTATGAATACAATTAAATTAGGTAATAAAATAATTGATGATAATTCGTTATATTTCATAGCTGATATTGGAGCTAATCATAATGGGTCACTTGAAAAAGCTATCGAATTAATACATCTTGCTAAAGAGGCGGGTGCTGACGCGGCAAAGTTCCAAAATTTTCAAGCAGAGAAAATTGTTAGCAAAACAGGGTTTGATAATATGAAAGGGAAACTTTCGCATCAATCAAAATGGAAAAAATCAGTATTTGAAGTTTATGAGGATGCTAGTATATCCAAGAATTGGACAGGGATTCTTAAGCAAGAGTGTGAAAAAGCAGGAATAGAATATTTTACTAGTCCCTATGACTTTGAATCAGTTAACTTAGTTGATCCTTATGTAAATTTATATAAGATAGGTTCTGGAGATATAACTTGGTTAGAAATAATTGATTACATAATCGACAAAAATAAACCTGTTATAATAGCTACTGGAGCATCAACAAAAAAAGATGTTTCAAGGGTTATGAAAATGGCGCTTAAAAAAACGCAAGACATAATATTAATGCAATGCAACACCAATTACACAGGCTCTAAAGAAAATTATAATTATTGCAATTTAAATGTATTGAAACAATTTTCTAAGGATTATCCAAATACTGTTTTAGGCTTATCTGATCATACAGCTGGACATGCAACAACTTTAGGAGCAATTGCACTGGGAGCTAGAGTCATAGAGAAACATTTTACTGATAGCAATAATCAAGTGGGTCCTGACCATGGATTTGCTATGAATCCCAAAACATGGAGAGATATGGTAGATAGATCTTATGAGTTACTGGTCTCTCTTGGCGATGGTGTGAAGGTCATTGAAAAGAATGAAGAACAGTCAAAATTGGTTCAAAGAAGATGTATAAGAGTTACTGCCAACCTTAAAAAAGGTCATATACTTGCTGATTCAGATTTAATTTCTTTACGTCCAATTTCTGAGGGAGGATTTGAACCCTATGAAAAAATAAACCTTATTGGTAACGAATTGTTAACAGATATTAATGTTGGTGAGCATTTAACAAGTAAAATAGTGAAGTTATGATCGAAGGAAAAAAAGTAGGTTTAAGAGCTTTAGAAAAACAAGACTTACCAATTCTTCGAGATTGGAGAAACATTGTTGAATTCAGGAAGAATTTTAGAGAGGTTAGAGAATTATCTTTAAGTGATCAAGAATCTTGGTTTGATAGCCTACAGAAGACTAGACATATTAATTTTATGTTTACCATTGTTGATTTAGATACTCAAAAACCTATAGGATCTGCAGGTTTATTATACATTAACTGGATTATCAGATCTGCTGATTTTTCATTTTATATTGGAGATGAAAATAAGTATATTGGAAATGATGGTATAGCAAAAGAAGCTGCCAATTTATTGATAGATTACGGGTTTAATAATTTAAACCTACACAAAATATGGATGGAGCTTTATGAGTTTGACCTGAAAAAGATTAAATTCTTTACAGAAAAGTTTGGATTTAAAATTGATGGAATTTTACGAGATAACTGTTTTGAGGATGGAAGATATCGTGATTCAAAAGTATTATCTTTAATTTCCACAAATTAATTCGAAGGTAATGAAAAGACTTTATTATTTTTGTCCAAGTCAGCCCACTTTTGTTGACGATTTACCATTATTCATCATTGTAGAATACTTATGTGTCACATCAGGAATGAAGTATTTCATTATTCTAGATAAAAATGAGGCTAGATCATAATTGATCAGTTAGAAGCGGCTGGAAATGTTGGCCCTTATGGAGGCGTTTTGATCAGAGAGATGAGTATGACCTTGAAAAAAATAAGACAACTTAATTTTAGAGAAAATATTTTAAATTGAGGATGTGAGAATTATAAAGAGGCGAAACAATAGACTGACAGGATCTTCATTAAAATACCACCCTCTTGAAAATTTTACATGGCTAAAATAAAAGGCTTTGGTTCTTCAAAACGTTAATTTTTCTTGTAGTTAGTTAAACTTTATTTTTTGTTTACTTATTTAGTGATTTAGGATTAAAAAACTTTTTGAAGTTGTCAGACTAAATGTAATTAATCAGATAAATGTTTAATTACATTTATCACAAGGGAATAAGTATATTGAGATTCAACAGGCTCCTAATTATGATTATTCTTTTGAAAAAGTAAAATACATGCTATTGGAGGATCAACTTGGTGATTGATATTTTACCCGTTATTTAACAGACAAACTACCAAGTGGGATAATAAAAAGGCAGATAATAAATTATCCATAAATAATAATATCTTATGTAATTTGGACTTAATGAGAGAGGAAATTAAATAGAGTCTTAAAATCAGATTCTGCGTTAAAAACATTATCTAAATTTAATGTAGACTCTAAAACAACAAAGTCATCATCTACCTTTGGTAATCCGAATTTCTCAATCCAATTCAGTAATTTTTTATTTTCTGAAATAGCTCCTAAATCTGGAGATGAAATGTGTAAATGATTGATTTGTACATCAATGATTGGGGAATATTGTAATGATTTTGGCGATTCATTTAGAAAACAACCTGTATCAAAATGATTCGATAAACCATTATCAATATTGAAATCTAAAACTGAATCAATTGTATTAAAGAAAACAGCACCGTATTTCTTTGGAACAGCCTCAAGCAATAAGTTGATTCCTTCTAATTTTAAATAAGCGACACTCTTTATCAAACTATTGACAAATTGTTCCTTGTCATTTATATTTACCCTAAAGGAGGGGGCACCAAATATTAATTTATCAGTCTCAAAAAGAATGGCACAAGACACTATATTATGTAAGTGGTCAATCCATTCATTAGAAAATTTGTAAAACTCCTTTCGCAAATCTGTATTTGGTTTGAAAGTAAATCCCTGAATACCACTTACTTCAAGATCATATTTTTTTAAATTCGACTTAAAAGTGACCATTTTTTTGGAAATTTGATACGTTTCAAATTGGTGATAAATTACTAGTTCTATAGCTTTTACACCTAAGATCTTCAAATATTTTAAGTCGATTTTTTGTAAACGATTAAAACATAAACTAGAAACACTAATTTTCATTGGTTAAAAGTTTTATTACAAAGTCAGAGGCATAAAAGATATTATCAATTTTACCTGATTGAATAGAAATTACTCGTTGGGTTTTTTTGACATAACAAGAGCGGTCTGAACTCAATCCGGATAGTTTAGTTTTTATACTAATTTGATAATCTGAGAATTCAAAATACTCAAGTAAGCTTGGAAAATGTTGTAGTGCATGAGTAATTATTTGATCCTTTCTTTCTGACAATTTAGCCTCTGATAATACGCTAATGCCTCTATTAATTTCTTTACTAGATTTTGAAGAAAACAAGGGAGTATGCACTACACTGCTAAGCGTATATATATCATTATTATTTGTTGGGTATAAGGACCATAAATCACCATCAACAAGGGTAATTGCCATATCAAAGTCTTTCTTTTTTTTCATCTTTAGTAAAAGAGAGGCTTCAAAATAAGCATCATCATTTGGTATGAGGTGACCCCATGTACAATCAATTAAATAGTCATACTTTTCATAATTCACTAAAACGTGATTTTCGTTAGATTTGATACTATTTACCTCTGTATTTAATTTCAAAGATGACTGTAGTTTATTCCTAAAATAAATTCTAGCACTTGAAGCATTAATTAACATCTCATCAGTACTAATAGATCCTTCGATATTATGGAGAATCGATGGAGTTTTACAAGTTCGGTAAGGAACACCAGTAGAAGCCATTATCCCACAATAAGTTGAATAATCCATTAATGATTCAAGATTAGGAACAGCATAGATGTTGTTTGATATTTCTGAAACGATTCCTGCGTACTCCTCTCTAAAGCGATTATATCCGATCAAAGATTGTATACGAGTTCTATGGTTTCTAGGATAATGAAAACCTAGATGTAATCTGTTTTGATTTGCTCCTGATGCACAAGCAAGAAGATCGCTTTTCTTATCTAAAAGAGTCACATTAAAATTCAATGATGACAATATTCTAGTAATATGGCAACCGTACCAACCTGCTCCTACAACACATACTTTCATAATACTTTTCTAGTAACTAAAAAATATTAAAATAATTTTGAATTTCAAAAATTACGGAATTCTTATCTAACCAATACCCATTATTTCCGAGTGATAATGAGTGATAAATACTTTTAATATTATAATTGAGAACAATGGAATTTTTGGCACTTGATTTAATTTGCTCTCTATTGGCAATCGAATATATTTCATTAATAGAGATTGGTTCAGCAGATAAATTACATAGTTTAAGTCGGGCTTTCAATATGAGGGCAATATCATTTCTTAACCTATTTAAAGGATAAAATTGGAATGTTGTCTCCTTGGAAAAATTGGGTAAAGTCCTTCTATTCTTAATATCAAATAATAGATTTTTCTTTAGATTTTTTGCTATCAAACCCTGAAGCCTAATGACTAATAACTTCTCCTTAAATAAATCGTCAAGAGCAAATTCAAGTAGAAGGCGATTGGACCCATAATTAGGCACAGTAAAGGACAGTTTTGTGTTTTCATTACCGATATTATTATTTGTATTATAAACATCAATAGTTGAGATTAATACAATCTTGTCTGTTTGATAGAATTTAAGTGCATTCAATAAACTCATAATAGCAATTAAGTCTGAATAAGGCTCTTTATTAGCCAAATATTTCCGTCCATCTGCAGCTGTAACAAAAACAATGTCGAACTTAAGATTATTATAGGTTTCTATATTATCTCTAGTTATCGAGTAAACCTTATTGTCACTGTTGTACAAATTGTATAGGTTTTGACCAACCATTCCTCTTGCACCAATAATTGCTATTTTTTTCATTTTTTTAAGTTATAATACAGTAGAGCTACGCCCCTGGATAAACCCATTAAAATGGTAAATAAACTGAATTTAAATTTCCCTCGCAAACAAAGTCTAATAGTCCTTATTAATAAAATTCGAAATAATGAGTGATAAAGCAAGTGGAATAGTTTGTATATATTATTTTTTGTTATTACCGCATCACTTTGACCATAGCGGATAAATTGACGAACATTAATTCTTAGACCTTTGGGCATTTCGCGAAACACCACTTGTTCGCTAGAAAAACATGAAAGCTCGCCATGTCGGAGCTCCTGCTCATATTTTAGATATGTATCCTCATTGAAGATGTTTTGATTGACAACGATTCCATCGAAAAGCATTTTGGGCATTAGGCATGGCCTACCAATACACGGTATTTTATCATGTATGGGGAAAAGTAACTCAAAATATTCTGACCAGGCGCCGCTCCAATAATTACCAGAGTTTCTCGCTAGCGGTCTAACCTGAATTCCATCTGCCTTCAATTTTGAAAACTCTGAAACTAATCGGCAAACATCTAATGATGAGATATCATCATCGGCATTAAAGAGGAAGACAAGAGATTTTGTCGCTTTTTGGATACCAAATAGTCGTTGAGATAATAAGCCTGCATTTTCTAATCGAAACAGACGAACACTGCTGAATTTTGATAGGTGTTCGAATGTACCATCTGTACTACCGCCATCAACAATTATCAATTCGACAAAAAGGTTGACCAGAATATTTTTCTCAATGATCGATATATTTTGTATCTCATTATAAACACAAAGTACTGCAGTTACGTTAATATTTGCTTTGTTTGAAAGTTGCATTTTTGGGCTGATATTTAAAATTTATTTGGAACTGCTTCTAGTTGAAACTATCAACCATTAAATGGGAACCATTGAATTTGGATTATTTCTCTCTTTATTCTCTTAAATTAACTTTAAAATAGGGTAACGCATGTTATGAAGTTCTCTAAAAATTTGGGACTATACTTTTTTGGTAAAAAACATTAAATTTTTATCAGGGGTTTGTGAAAACCATTGCCATATCTACTCAAATGTTAGATTACAGAGAATATTAATAGACCATAATCTGAATTAAAGCCAAAGTAACAAACACTACTACAGACAACAATGAAAATTTAACTTTTTTTAATGTGTAATACTTTTTTGTAGCATCAAGAATTTACCAAAAAAAACGCTATAATTATCATTTAAATTTTGGCCTAATTAATATAAGCTATTTAAAGAGGTGAGAGTATGTAATTTACTTAACCATATTGTAGGAATAATTCTGTGATTGGCTATATAATGTTAAGGGCTTCCTAATTCAGGATAATTCATCAGTTCTTTTACAATTTAGGAATGTCAATCAATAAAAATATAACTCTAAATTTCTTCTTATGTTATTTGTATCTTATAACGAAAGAAGTAGTTTGTATATAATTGGAGGCATAAGCTCTTAATATTTTTGCTTTAAAATCTGTAGAGGAATATCTTATTAATTGCTTGAAAGTAATCCTTATTTTAAATGTTGTGGGATTACAATGGGCCAATAAGAAGCACATACGTGGGCATCTTTTTTACATCCATGAATTCTGGATATCATTATTGCTATTATCGTTTCATTGATGCGTCATTTGTGTATGTCGAGTTATTTTGGGGTTTAAATACTTCATTTTTCTTAAGTTTTCCAGCTTGATCAAGTCAGTAATCAGTAAGATCTAATTGAAAACATGGAATGTGTCAAAATACCGGAGTTAGCGTTAAGCTATAAAGCCAAAATGATTAAATTCAAGTTTTATGGCAGAAGAAAAGAAAAAGTACGATCAGGAGTTTAAGTTCACAGTTGTTGAATTAAGCCTATTAAGGGGTAAGGTAAAAGAAGTAGCAGAGGAGTATGGGATAGACCCTCAAATGCTCTCATCATGGCGATCTCAATACAAGCACCACAGAGAGATTGCATTCCCTGGAAATGGCAAGAAAAAGCAAACAGTAGCAGAGAAAGAAATTTCAAGACTTCCGAAGGAGTTGGCAGATGCGCGCATGGAACTGACATTAATCAAGGCCATAAGCATCTTCTCCTCGAGCGGCAGGAAAAATAGGCGTTCATAAAGGCGCATCAAGAAGAATTTACTGTTGAGAAGATGTGTGATTGTTTCAAGGTTAGCCTCAATGCATTTTATGACTGGAAGTCGGGTAAATAGACAAAACGTATCCATAGGGAAAAAGTATTGTCTGAGAAAATAAAGACTATTTGGGAGGACAGCAGCTACACATACGGAAGTCCCAGAGTTTGGGAAGAACTTCAAAAAGCAGAAGGTAAAGTTTCTAGGTCTTTGATTGCACGAGTAATGCGTAAATATGGGTTTCGCTCGGTTCATAAGAAGAAATTCAAAGTGATAACCGATTTTAGGCATTCGTATCCGGTATCTGAAAATGTATTAAATCGCGATTTTATAGCCGAAAGAGCATCACAAAAATGGGTTTCTGACTTGACATACATTCAAACGAAAAAAGGTTGGCTTTATTTAACAGTCATTATTGATTTGTTTGATAGAAAAGTCGTTGGTTGGTCATTTAGTAGTGCAATGACGGCGCAAGAAACCGTTATTCCAGCGTGGAGGATGGCGTGTCGGAATCGCCCGATTCAAAAGGATTTAATATTCCATTCTGACAGAGGAGTTCAATATGCATGTAAAGCCTTTAGAAATCTGCTTAAAAGCAATTTAATTACTCAAAGCATGTCTAGAAAAGGAAACTGTTGGGACAATGCTGTTGCTGAGAGCTTTTTTAAAACACTAAAGGTGGAAAGAGTTTACCAAATGGCTTATTCATCTCGAAATGAAGCTAAAATGGATCTTTTCCGATACATCGAAGGTTGTTATAACACACGAAGAATCCGCAGTGCAAACAAACAAAAATCGATTTGGCAGGTCCATGGGATCTAAAAATTAATTTACATTAGTAAAGTAGCTTAACTGACTCTCCGGAAATCGTAGGCAAGTCCAACATGTCTAAATTTGAGATTTTTTTATACGTTTTTTAGAGATAATTATTCTATAGTTGGAGATAATGATTAAGTACTATTTAATGGATTTTATTGAGGATATATAAGCAAGATATTCTTCCTCATAAGGATATTCATTTCAAATTAAGATATCTTATATTTTACCTAGTCAATTTTTATTTTCTAGGTGATATACCTATGAGTAGTTTTTTAAGAATTAATTTTTTTATCATTTTTCTATAATTTCTTTAATTAAATTTAAGAAAGGATTTTTAATTATTACAAAACCGATTCCGATTAAGAATCCTAAAAAGGCATTTAAAAGGACAATAATTGTGCGTTTGGGACTATCTCTTTGGTTTGGGATAACTACCGGTTCTAAAACTGTGAAAACTGGTGTATCTTTTCTAATTTGAATTTTAGCTTGTTCTACTTGTTTTGCGAGCTCTTCGTTTAATGTACTGGCTATAGAAAATTCTGTTTCTAATCTTGCCAATTTGTTTTGAAATATTCCTGAGCTTATGTTTTGATTTTGGTCCCTAAAAGAAGCTAAACTGTCTTGGAGTGCTTCGAATATTTCTTTTTTTTCAGAGTACAATTTCTCTGTAAAGTATAATAATTCTTGGGCATTTTTTATTTTGTAATTGATTACTTCTTGTTGTAAAATAGTCTGTGCATTAAAGACAATGACAGCAGCTATTTCTGGGTTTTTATCTCGTGCAGATAAAGTTATAGCTCCCTCTTTATCTGTACTTATTTGAAGAATTTGTTTGACCTGTTTATATAGTGCTTCCTCCTCTAAAGAAAAGCGTCTTATTGAATTTTTGTTAATTAAAGGAGATCGGCTGTTTACTTTATTTTTAAAAATAAGACTCTTTAATTGTCCAGGGAGTCCTATAGTATATTTTTTTATAAGTGAGAGAAAGGTGTTCTTATCTTTTGTGGATAAATAGTTCCTTAATGAAATAATTTTGTCATTTTCAGGAATTTCAACGGCTAATAAAATATCATTAAAAGGATTACTTTTTATTATCGAAGGAAATAAATTGGGTGGTAATTCAGAATTAAATCCATTCTGATTTCCCATATTGATCCCTGCCAGCGAAGCGAGACCACTGAGACTACCTCCAAAAGAATTCCCTTTTTCGTTTTTTAAAATAAAAGTGGAGCTTGCTCTGAAAACATTTGGGCTCATAAGGGCATAAAAAACTCCGAAAAACCCAAAAATAATCGGAAATGCAATAATAGTTGTTTTACTGCGCCACAGTCTGTTTAAAACGGAAATAATATCTGTATTATTTTGATTCATATTTTTTAAAATTAGAGGAACGGGCAAAAAAATAATAGAAGTTTATTATTACCTTTTCTACAAAAATATCTAAAAAAATATAAATAATGGAGAGATCATTTTTTTACAAAAAAGTCTCCTCTCAAATAATCTATATTTTTAGAATCTTTAAATATTTACAGATTAAAACATTAGTAACTTTATAAACAACTAATATGATTTAGGGAAATACGGAGTTTAATTTTTCAATAATGATTAATTAAATTTATTTGAATATTAACATCTAACTTAATGGAATTGAGATTTAATTTCATTTCGAGAGGGTACTTGTTTTTTTGCTATATCTATTGGTATAATTTAAATGGAAATAATCTATTTTTGCCTTCGATGTAAAGTTTTAAGGTAAATGAACGATTTTTTTGTGGGACATGGAGGTCTGTTTAAAGCTGATGATGATATAAGAAAGACCCAGACAAATTGTTTCAGAATTAAAAGGAAAAACTTAAATCATATTAAAGTAATTTAAGAGGTATAAAAAAAAGCAAGAGATGAGTCTAAACTTAAATTTTAAGACGGTTTTGATAACCGGAGGGACAGGATCTCTAGGGAAAGTGCTTACCCGCGAAATTTTAAAAAATTGGCCAGACATAAAGAAGCTTATAATTTTTTCGAGAGATGAGCAAAAACAGTTCCAAATGAGTCAAGATTTTTCTGAGCAAGAATATCCTTCAATGAGGTATTTTATTGGAGATGTTCGAGATTATGAAAGATTAAAAAGAGCATTTGAAGGGGTGGACTTTGTTATACATGCAGCGGCTATGAAGCACGTGCACATAGCAGAGTACAATCCAGATGAATGTATTAAAACAAATATTGGGGGAGCCGAAAATGTAATAAGGGCATGTTTAAGTAGCAATGTAAGTAATGTAGTTGCGTTATCAACAGATAAGGCCTGTGCTCCAATTAATTTATATGGAGCAACCAAGTTAACTTCAGATAAGCTATTTATCGCTGCAAACAATATAAGAGGGTCAAGAAATATTAAGTTTTCAGTAGTCAGATACGGAAATGTGATGGGATCTAATGGATCAGTAATTCCATTTTTTAAGAGAAGAGCTAAAACGGGAATTTTACCAATTACTGATCCTGCCATGACAAGATTTAATATTAGTATTCAAGATGGAGTTAAAATGATTTTTTATGCTTTCGAACATTCCTGGGGAGGAGAAATTTTTATTCCTAAAATTCCTTCTTATAAAATTCTAGATGTTGCTAATGCTGTATGCGAAGACTGTGTAAAGAAAATAGTAGGAGTTAGACCAGGGGAAAAAGTTCATGAAGAAATGATAACATCATCTGACTCTCTCAACACATATGATTTAGGAAATTTTTATGTTATCCTGCCATCAAATTTAGACTGGAATCTGAAAAGTTATTTAAAGAAGAATAAAGGTGAAAAAGTTCCGGATGGGTTTAGTTACAATTCGGGTAAGAATTTGCAGTGGGAATCAGTGGAAAGCTTAAAGAGGCTTATGGATAATATTTAAAGGTTGTTCAAATTTGGTTTTGGGAAATATAGAAAAGAAGCGTGAAATTTGATAATCAGAAAAGTAAGGGATCAATTTGAAGCTAGAAATTATGGCAGAAAAGGAGAATAATTTAAATTTTTAAAGATGAAAATTGAGACTTTTTTTAAATACACTACAAGAAAATAGGTGTTTTTTAATGTTAACTTGAAAAAATGAGAGAATAGAATAATACCTTTAATTCATCAACCGATGGCTTTTGAAGCTAGACAAAAGCCTTATTAAAATGAATTTTTGAGGAGCTTTAAAATCAGAATGACAGATTTTTTGTTTTCAATTAAAAAAGCCGTTCTCCCAATTTTTTTCAAAACATCAAAACTTAAAAAAAACCACGTAAATTTAATTTTCATCGAATCTAAAATGCCAAGAAATCACCAAAAGTTTTGCCTTCTAAACACTCAATGATCATATGGAAAACAAAAACATAAAGGAACAAATAATTAACATTATCAATGAAAGTGTCTCAGTAAAAAATTCAATTAGTTCTGATCCTATCTTTTTAAAGGCGATAGACTTGTCAGTTGATATAATAACAGATGCTTTTAAGAAAGGAAATAAGTTACTATTTTGTGGGAATGGCGGAAGCGCCGCAGACGCACAGCATCTCGCAGCAGAGTTTACAGGTAGATTTTACATTGATAGAAAAGCGCTTCCGGCGGAGGCATTACATTGTAATACTTCTTATGTTACGGCTGTTGGTAATGATTATGGATATGAGTTTATTTATTCTAGAATCGTTGAGGGGATAGCAAAGCCAGGAGATGTTTTGATCGGATTGAGTACTTCTGGCAGATCCAAAAATATAGTCAATGCCATGAGAAAAGCAAGAGAAAAGGACGTTTTTGCAATTGGATTTACAGGCTCTAGTGGAGGAGATATTAAAACGCATTCAAATATTTTGTTCAATGTACCATCAAATAATACTCCTCGTATTCAAGAGGCTCATTTACTAATAGGGCATATCATTTGTGAATTAGTTGAAAAAAACATTTTTAAAAAGTAATTAAAATATGATCATTCAAGGCAAAAAAATAGGAAGCGGCCAACCTGTTTTCTTTATAGCTGAAGCGGGCGTTAATCATAATGGTTCGTGGGAGATAGCCAAGAAGCTAATCGATGCAGCAGTGTCCGCAGGAGCAGATGCCGTCAAATTTCAAACTTTTAAAACTGAGAATATTATTATCCCATCTGCGCCTAAGTCTACATATCATATCAAGACGACCGGTTCGGATAATGATCAAACCTGGTTTGAATTGTTGAAAACACAGGAAATTACCAGAGAAATGCATATTTCTCTCATGGAGTATTGTGACAAAAGGGGGATCATTTTCATGAGTACTCCCTATGATAACGACAGTATTGATTTACTTGATGAATTAAATGTTCCGGCATTTAAAATCGCATCCACAGATACGAATAATCTTTCGCTTTTACGTTATGCAGCAAAAAAAGGTAAACCGATAATTTTATCTTCAGCGATGTCTACAATGGAGGAAGTAATTAATGCAGTAAATGCAGTCAGAGAATGTGATCTTGACGAGGTTGCCATGCTTCAGTGTACAGGTAATTATCCATCAGCATTAGAAGACTCTAACTTGAATATTATGAATACTTATTTGAAAAAGTTGAATTGCATTGTTGGGTATTCGGATCACACTATCGGAATGATTAATCCTATTGCAGCAACTGCCTTGGGAGCCTCAATATATGAAAAGCATATAACCATAGATAAGAGTTTGCCGGGGCCAGATCATGAGATGGCTCTTAGCCCGACTGAACTTAATGAAACCATCAAGCTAATTAGATTAACTGAAAGAGCGCTCGGGTCAAATACAAAGAAAGTGCTTAACTCAGAAATAGAGAATAGGCAAAAATTGCGTAAAAGTATAGTTGCAAAATCAGATATTTTTCCTGGTAAAATTATTGAAGAGGATGATATAGCTATAAAAAGGCCAGGAACGGGTATGGACCCTTCGTTACTATCTAAGTTGTTAGGGAGAAAGGCCAAAGTGCAGATTTTAGCAAATACAATGTTGAAAATGGAGATGGTTCAATAGTATCATTTATGTTAAAAAGAATAGCTATTGTGGGTGCCGGAGGGTTTGGAAGAGAAGTATTTCAATTGGTTAATAAAGACATTTACAAAGTTATTGGATTCATTGACAGTCACTTAGGCTTAAAAAATCTTGCGGTCGAGATAATTGGAGGGGACTCAATGATTCCTAAACTTATAGAGAGAAACCTTGCAGAAGGTTTATGCATTGCTGTTGGAAATGGAAAAATTAGACGAAAAATTTTTGATACAAGTACAAGTTCAAAAATTCCCATATTTCAAATAGTGCATTCAAGTATTGTGAATATGACCTCAATTCCATTGGGAAGAGGAACGATAGTATATCCAAATGTTGTTATAATGAATGAAACTAAAATAGGGGATTGCGTTTTGTTGAATTCTGGAGTAACCTTGGGCCATAACGTAGAGATCGGGAATTTTTCAAATATTAATCCAGGCGTAAATCTTGCCGGAGGAGTAACTATAGGTGAGGAGAGTATCGTTGGAATAGGGTCATCTGTTAAAGAAAATATTACAATAGGAAATCAAGTGGTTGTAGGTGCAGGGAGTGTAGTTGTCAATGATATTCCTGATAGAGCAATCGCTTTTGGAGTACCAGCAAAAATCCATAAATATCTATGAAGAAATTAGATCTAGAAAAAATGAACCTTTTTGTATCAAGCACTTTTTTTAAAGATGGAACACCTCTTGATCAAGCACTTGAGGACTGTAAAAAACATGGTATTTTTAATATTGAGTTAGGCTCAAATCACAGTTATTCACATCTTTTTGATTCTGTTGTGTCGTCCTTTAATTTCAATTACTTAGTTCATAACTATTTTCCAATACCCCAAAAATCATTTGTACTTAATTTGGCTTCTACTGATGCAAATATTTTAACAAGAAGTATCCAACATGTTTATAAAGCGATTGATTTTTGTGAAACATCAGGGGCCTTATTATACACGTTTCATCCTGGGTTCTTGACAGATCCTAAAGGGCCAAATCAAACTAATCAAAATTATGATTTTCAATGGGATGATGCTGTAATTAGGAATGGCAAGGAACATAAAACGGCTTTTCATAATATGTTGTTAAGCATCGAAAAATGTGTGACATATGCCGCAAAAAAAGGTGTCCGAGTTGCCATAGAAACGGAAGGATCTTTTACAAAACAACAACATTTGCTTATGCAAAGACCGGAAGAGTATGAGGAATTACTCCGGTATTATGGGGCTACTGATTTAGGTATTAATTTAAATATTGGACATTTGCTTCTTGCAAAAAACGCGTTTAAATTTGAGGTTGATTTATTCATGGAGATTGTTGAAAATCATATTGTTGCAATGGAACTTAGTCATAATAATGGGCGACAAGACCAGCACCTACCATTACTTGAAAACGGATGGTATTGGCCCATCATTTTAAATCCAAAATACCAAAAAGCGTTTAAAATACTAGAATTTCGAGAGACATCAATTAGCGATGTAAATAAGAGCCTTGAACTTTTTAAAACAAAACATCAAACAATGTATGAGTCTTAAGGAGATAACTTTTTTAGAATCGGATTCAATTAAAGGTGTTTTGAAACAGTTTAATAAAACAGCCCTTCAAACTGATAATTATGGTTTTGGGATTATAGTTGATGCAAAGGGGATCTGTATAGGGGTTGTGACTGATGGAGATGTTCGGAGAAAAATAGTAAAAGGGATGTCCCTCGATGCTCCGATTAGATTAGCCACAAATTTTGATTTTGTTTATGCCTATGATACCGATACCAGCCATAGTATTCTTAGACATTTCGATAAAAAAATAACGATTTTACCAGTTTTGGATACTGAAAAAAGACTTGTAAAAATTTTAAAGCTTTCCGACCTTAAGGCTTCACTAAATTGTGGAGATCTAATTATTAGGGCTAGAGTTCCTGTTAGGATTAGTTATGCTGGGGGTGGTACAGACATGAGCTATTATACAGCCCACAATCCAGGAGCAGTTTTGAGTTCAACGATTTCAAAATATTGTACGGCTTCAGTAATTGTCAGAGAAGATAAAACCATTAATATTTTAAGTAAAGATTTAGGGTTAAAATATCAAGCTCAGTCATTGGATAATATCAAGCTTGGAGATAAGTTAGATTTAATTAAAGCGGCTATTAAAATTATGCAACCGACTTTTGGCTTTGATATTGAGACGAACTCTGATATTGACGCTGGTACAGGACTTGGGGGATCTTCTGCATTAACAGTTGCCGTTATTGGAGCTTTGAATTACTTTCGTAACGAGAAGCAAAATGATTTATACGAAATAGCTGATCTTTCATACCAGTCAGAAAGAATAAACTTAGGGATTTCAGGGGGCTGGCAAGACCAATATTCGACTTCTTTTGGTGGGTTCAATTGGATTGATTTTCGAAAGAAAGATGTGTTGGTTAATCCATTGAGAATTAGGAGAGAAATTATCCTAGAACTTAAGTATAATCTGATGCTTTTCCGGTTTGGCGGATCTCATGATTCAGGGCATATTCAATTAGAAAATAAACGAAATTTTAATTCTAGGGATAAAGAAAAGATGGATATTTTTTCTAATATGATGACGATAGCAATTGAAATGAAAGAATCTTTGTTAAAAGGAAAGGTGAAAAATTTTGGAGATTTGTTAAATAAATCATGGCAACTTAAAAAATTATTTGGCAAATCGACTAATCCAGAGATTGATCTACTATATGCTATAGCATTAGAGGAGGGGGCGTTAGGGGGTAAAGTATTGGGTGCGGGTGAGGCTGGGTATTTGATTATTTATGCATCTCCTAAATATCATAAGGGGATTAAGGATAGGTTTCAACATAATGGAGCTACGCTAGAGCCTTTTGATTACACTGACCACGGTTTGGAGGTTTGGTCAACTCCTCGATGAAACATTTTTAAAATAATAAAGGGGAAGACATGAATAAAAAAGTTAAAGTTTTAGTTACGGGAGGAGCGGGTTACATCGGATCAATTATGGTTCCAGAACTTTTAAGAGGGGGGTTTACAGTAACCGTTCTAGATAATTTTATTTTTCGACAATCTAGTTTGCTAGATATTTGTTATCATCCTGACCTTTTTGTCATTAAAGGCGATGCCAGAAATAAGGCCGAGCTTGAAAGACTAGTAAGTAATCATGATGTCATTATACCATTAGCAGCAGTCGTTGGTGCGCCAGCATGCGATAAGGATAAACGATATGCTGAAGAGCTCAATTATCATCAAATCAGAATGATTAGTGAGGTCGTCTCGAAGGATCAGCAAATTCTTTTCCCTGTTACAAATAGCGGATATGGGGTTGGACAAAAAGATGTTTATTGTGATGAGCAGACGCCATTGAATCCCATAAGTCACTATGGAAAAACCAAGGTTGAAGCAGAAAAAGTACTTTTAGATATGGGGAATGCTGTTACCTTTAGGTTAGCGACCGTTTTTGGCTCATCACCTCGAATGCGAACTGACTTGCTCGTTAATGACTTTGTTTATCGAGCATTTAATGATAGATTCATAGTTTTATTTGAATCGCATTTTAGGAGGAATTATATTCATATTCGAGATGTGGTCAATGCATTTTGTTTTGGTTTGGATAATTATGAAAAAATGAAAGGAGAACCCTATAATGTTGGATTGAGTGCTGCTAATATTTCAAAATGGGAACTTTGTCAAAAAATAAAAGAATATGTGACAGACTTTCACATTTCAGAATCAGAAATAGGCGAAGATCCAGATAAACGTGATTATATTGTGAGTAATGAAAAGATAGAAGTACTTGGATGGAGACCTAAATTTTCACTAGATATGGGAATTTTAGAACTTTTAACTACTTATACTTTTTTGCCTGTTAATTCTTATAAAAATATTTAATTAAATCAAACAAAGCTTACGTGACTAATGAATCAGGGTTTTCTCATTTACCGAAAAAAGTTCCTTCCGTTAATACAAAATTCAGAACGATTGTAACAGATATACCTGTTCCAGAAAGTATTCCCATTTTAAACCAAGTATACGAAACAGAATCTCGATCAATGCATGGTCAAATGCCTATTATTTGGGACCGAGCTGACGGGTTTCAAGTATATGATGCATGGGGGAATAAATGGTTAGATTTTTCAAGCACTATTTTTGTAACCAATGCAGGACATGGTAACAAACGAATTATTGATGCATTGCGTCGTGTAATTGACAAGCCACTACTTCATACTTATACTTACACTTCACCAGAAAGGCATCAATATCTGAGCTATCTTATTAATAATACGCCCAAGCAATTTGAGAAGGCATTTTTGCTATCAGCCGGAACCGAATCTACCGAAGCGACCTTAAAATTGATGCGATTGAATGGTCAAAAGCTAAATAAGAGGAGGGGAGGGATTATCTGCTTTGAGGGGAATTGGCATGGACGAACAATGGGAGCTCAAATGATGGGTTGGAGTCCAGATCAGAAGGAATGGATGGGCTTTACAGATCCTAACATATTCCATTTACCCTTTCCTTATCCATGGCGGAATGAAGCAATGAAGGATCCTCGTAAATATTTTCTTGAAAATTTAGAAAGGCTTCTAAAAGAGAAAAACATTGATCCAAAGAAAGACATTTGTGGTATCATGATGGAGACATTTCAAGGGTGGGGGGCATTTTTTTACCCAAAAGAATTTGTTCAAGAGATTGCGGCATTTGCTAAAGAAAATGAAATATTACTTGCATTTGACGAGATGCAAGCCGGATTTGGAAGAACAGGCAAACTTTTTGGCTATATGCACTATGATGTGGAACCAGATTTATTGGCTTGTGGTAAAGGTGCGAGCTCTAGTCTACCGTTATCATTGGTTTTAGGAAGCAAAGAGATAATGGACCTTCCAGGAGTTGGTTCTATGAGTTCTACACACTCAGCAAACCCCTTAGTTTCAGCCGCCGGTCTGGCAAATATGCAAGCTCTATTAGAGGATGGACTCATTGATAATTCCAAAAACTTGGGAATAAGGTTTCATCAGGAATTAGAGAAAATAAAATTGAAGTTTCCTGATCACATAGTTTCTATTCAAGGAAAGGGATTACTTGCTGGCATTATTTTTAAAGATAAAGAGAGCAATCCATTGGGAGACTTGTGTGATTTGATTAGTGAGAAATGCTTGCAAAGAGGCTTACTGGTAGTCCATACTGGAAGAGAATCTATTAAATTAGCACCACCATTAATGATCTCTGAAGAGGCCATGTTAGAAGGTTTAGATGTTCTATGCTTGACTATTGAAGATAGTATAATTCAAATGAGAAAATAATGCATCGTCTAGGAATAATGCAAGGTCGATTAAGTCCGATGAAAGACGGGATAATTCAAACCTTTCCAGGGGATAAATGGAGAGAAGAGTTTGCTTTGGCCAGCAAAATTGGTTTCGAATTAATCGAATGGGTTCTCGATATGACTGATATTGATAAAAACCCGATATTCACTTCTCACGGACGTCAAGAAATTAATCAATATAAAAAAAGATATAAAATTGATGTTCCATCTATTTGCTGTGATTATTTTATTGAAAAGCCTTTTCATTCTGAATCTCTTTCGATTAGAATGCAGTCTCAGGGAATGCTTTTGGAGCTAATCAAAATATGTCCTGAAATTGGCATAAAATATCTTGAAATACCGTTAATTGGCCGGTCAAGTATTACAGACAGAGCATCCGCAGATCAAGTACTCGCGTTATTTGAGATGATTGAGCCACTTTTAATTGAAAATGATGTTTACCTTTTATTAGAAACAGACATTTTACCTAAAGATTTAACGATTTTATTAGAAAGAATCAATTCGAAAAGAATACAACTTAATTATGATACTGGGAATAGTGCTTATTGGGGGTTTGATGTAAAATATGAATTAACTCATTATGGAAACCGCATAGGGAATATTCATATTAAGGATTGTACGCCTGAGGATTATAGCGTGATGCTCGGGACGGGTAATGTCGATTTTGACCTTACTTTTAAATTATTGAAAAAGGTTAGTTATCAAGGCGATTTTGTTTTGCAGGCTGTTCGAGGTGAAAATGATGTATTGTTAGCAAAAAGCTTTTTTAAATTCACAGATAGTTACATTCAAAAATATTTTAAATGAATCTCAATTTAGATAACAAAAACTATATTGTATCTGGTTCAAGTAGAGGCATAGGGTTGGCTATTGCTCGTATTTTACTTCAAGAAGGAGCCCAAGTTATGATTACAGGTAGAAATAAGGAAGATGTTGCAAGTGTGGTTAATAATTTCAGCAATCGATTTCCTGGTAAAGTATATGGTCAAGCTGGCGATTTGAATGATCCTAAAGTCTTAAGTCAGCTTAAAGTATTTGTAGCAACGAAATGGAAAATTTTACATGGAATTATTGCAAATGCAGGTGCGGTTAAGAAAGTTCAAAATTGGGACGTTCCAGAGTCAGATTGGGAATGGTTCTATTCAGTAAACTTTAAAGTAACGGTAAACTTTGTTACCAACTTTATTCCTAATCTCAAGGAAGCAACAGGGGCAGCTATTGTTGTAATTAGTTCCATCGCGGGAGTTGAAGAGGTTGGAGCACCAATACCGTACAGTACTGCTAAAGCGGCAATAAATATGTATGCAAAAGGACTTTCAAAAAGGCTTGCCCCCTTCGGTATACGTGTAAATACTGTTGCTCCTGGGAATGTGATTTTTCCAGGAGGGAATTGGGATAAGAAATTAATTACAAATCCAGATGGGATAAAAAAAATGTTGGAGGAAAAAGTTCCTTTAAATCAATTTGGATCTCCCGATGATATTGGTAATATTACGGCCTTTCTTATGTCCGAAAAATCAAAATTCATCACAGGGAGCTGTTTAATTGTAGATGGGGGACAAACATCAATAGTTTAGGATTATGAATGATTATAAGGAAGCTAAAATAGTTAAATTTAAAGGGCCAGAAAGGTCAGTTAAGAAACAATATGACCTTTCAGGGAGATATGTTGTAATTACGGGTGGAGCAGGGTTTTTGGGTCGAATATTCGCAGAAACTGTTGCTGAAATGGGTGCCATTCCCTTGCTTCTTGATATGAAATCGGATGATATCAATCAAGCCATTCGTTATCTTGAGGAAAAAGGATATGATGCAGATGGGTTTGAAATTGATATAACGAATAAGAAGGTAGTTAATTCTGTAACAAAAAAGATTAAGCAGAAATATGGAAAAGTACATGTATTAATTAATGCAGCAGCATTTGCGATGAAGAATCTTCAAGAAGGAGGTGAATCATTTTTTGCATCTTTTGAAGATTATGAAAAGGAATTATGGGAAATTAGTATAAATGTAAACCTCACAGGGACCTTCTTGATAACACAGGCGATTGGAAAGATTATGAAAGCAAATAATTATGGAGTTATAATTAATGTGGCATCAGATGTGGCCGTAGTTTCTCCCGATCATAGAATTTATGAACCAAATGAGGAAAAGGGATACAAAGGAGTTCCTTTTAATACACCGGTTGCTTATTCGGTGACCAAAGCTGGCATTCTTTCTTTTACACGGTATTTAGCCACATACTGGGCTAAGGATGGGATCCGTGTAAATTCAATTTCTCCAGCAGGCGTTTTCAGACATCAAGATCCACAATTTATAGAACAGCTTGTTAATCTAATACCCCTTGGAAGAATGGCATTTGCAGAGGAATTAAAAGGCCCAATTGCTTTTTTGGCTTCTGATGCATCTTCATTCATGACTGGAGGAAATTTAATCATTGATGGTGGCAGAACTATTTGGTGATTGATGGGGCTAGCTTTGAGACATGTTGGAATTGTGGTATCAAATCTTGATGAGGCGCTACATGTATACAAAAATTATTTACAATGTAGTGTTGTAAAAATCTATCCAGAGGTAGAAGGTAATTACATTAATGATCTCGTTGGAATTCCAAATGTTTTGATTAAAGTTGCCATTCTTAAAACAAGAGATGAAAATCGTATTGAACTTATCGAATATGTCAAAGAAGTAGGTCAGAAAAGGGATAAAATATTAGCTAACAATATTGGGGCATCTCATTTTGCATTGTCTGTTGAAAATATTGATCAGTTGTATATTGACTCAGAAAGGTATAACGTAAAATTTTTGAGCGAGCCCCTTTTGAGTCCTGAGGGATTTGTAAAAGTCGCTTACGCCGTTATAATGGATGAGTGTTTAGTAGAATTGGTCGAAGTATTAGATGAGCGAAGAAAAAAGTCTGGTTGAATATATAAAAACTCGAGATTATGAAAGAATTAAATGAAGAACAGATAAGGATCAATAAAGTTCTTGAGCATGAGTACAATGTAAAGGATAAACCACTTACTCTTTTTCCACAAAAGTTGATTAACTATTTAATTGATGAGTATAGTTTATCAGGAAAGGTTTTAGATGTAATGTGCGGAAGGGGAGAACATTCTGAAGCGTTTAGTAGATCAGGCCTTGATGTTTGGTGCGTTGACATTGCAGAATCAGCAGCACAGGAGTATAAAAAGCGTAATGGTAGACTTGCAATTTGTGATGTAGGTAAGGAAAATTTTCCATATGAAGACGACACCTTCGATGTCACTTTTTGTAAGTCGGGAATTGAGCATGTTAATGCTGATCATTTAATTTCAGAAATGCATAGGATCACAAAACCAAATGGAAAAATTGTGATTTTAACACTTGACTGGTGGTACACCTACAGAATGCATTATATTGATCATACACATGGCTATGGATCCCCTTGGATGAAGCATAGTTTAAAGCTCATTTTACAAACTTACAATTTTGAAGATATTACCAGTAAGAATATATATTATTTATCCTTTGCTTTCAAAAACAAACTAGGTAAGGCAATTTGTTATCTGATCAGAAACTTATTACCCTATCCATACACTGACAACTTTACTAATCCGCTATGGAAAGTCATTAGGTTCTCTAACGAAGTTCAAATTATAGGGGTGGGGACAAAAAAGGGATAGGCAAAGATTATTGTATAGAAAGATAGTTGTATTTTAATAATTGCTAATTCTCAATATAGCTAAATGAGAAACCTAACCCTGCTTCACGACTTTCTGTTATATTTATTTGGGGTTCTATAACTTTTTTTAGAGATATTAACATTTCTTCATTTATTGTATGCATGAAAAGCTAAAATTTATCGCCTTAATTTGTTGCCGAGGCGGCTCTAAAGGAATCCCTGGGAAAAACATCAAGAAATTTGCTGGAAAGCCACTTTTAGGTTGGATTTTAGAGGCAGCAATAGAGAGTGAAATATTTGATGATATCATTTTGTCGACAGACTCCGAAGAAATTGCAAAAGTAGGGAAATTTTATGGCGCAACTGTGCCAGAGTTGCGTCCCTCGCGGCTCGCTCAGGACAAATCAGATCAATTTGACACGCATAAGTATATTTTCGATTTACTTGGATATAATGATAACGAGCATAGGGTTTGCGTCATTACTAACAATCCATTGATTGATGCGAAAATATTAAAGTCAGGATATAATGCAGCTAAAGAATCTTGTTTTGAAAGAATTGTACTTGATACCGTAACAGTTCCCGGCGATTATATTTTTTTTAGGCAATGCTTTTCCCACAAAGGGTTATTAAGATTTTACTTTCCTAAAGATATGATGGGTTCAGAGATAAATAGGCAGTCGTTAGATCCAGCATTTGCAACTATCAATAATATGAGATGGGGGAAACCATCATATTTGCAAGACTACGGAAATTATAAAAAAGAGGTTATAAAAAATGGCATCGTCCCCGTGAAATTACCAAAACTAAGAAATATAGATATTGATGATATGGACGATTGGCGAATGGCTGAAGCAGTATTCAAAACATTTTTTTTGGAAAAATAAAGCTTTAGTACTGATATTAATTTTTAGATATAATGTAGATTATGAAAACTATACCCATTTACGAGCCCACTTTGGAGGGTAACGAGAGAAAATATCTTTTGGATTGTATCGACACCGTCTGGATATCAAGTCAGGGCAAATATATAGTTGATTTTGAGCATTCCTTGGCAAAATATCATGATATGGAATTTGGAATTGCCACTTCTAGTTGTACTTCAGCTCTGCATCTTGCGATAAAATCATTAGGGATAGGTCAAGGGGATGAAATCATCTGCCCAAATCTAACGTTTATAGCTCCAGCTAATATGGTTTTACTTTCTAATGCAAAACTTGTTTTGGTAGATATATGTAAGGATACTCTTACAATTAATCCAGAATTAATTAAACAAAGTATTACGAAAAAAACGAAGGCGATAATAGTCGTCCATCAATTTGGCCATGCAGCTCCAATGGATGAAATCATGAGCATCGCTAAACGGTATGGTTTAAAAGTCATAGAAGATAATGCAGAGAGTATTGGCGGGAAATATAAAGGCAAACTATTGGGAACTTTTGGTGATTTATCGTGCTATAGTTTTTTTGGAAATAAGATTATTACCGCAGGAGAGGGGGGTGCAATACTTACCAATGACCCAAAACTAGCTACTCGCTGTAGAGAGATGAGAGATCATGGAATGTCAATATCTAAAAAATATCATCATAAAGTTTTAGGGTATAATTATAGAATGACCAATATGCAGGCGGCCATTGTGCTCGCGCAGTTAGAGAGGCTTGATTTTATTTTAGCAAAAAGGGGAACACAAATGAGGCTTTATTATGATTCGCTGATAAGGATTTCAGGAATAAAGTTAAGAGAGTTTAAAAACTGGTGTGATCCAGTACATTGGCTTATGACCATAACATTGGATAAAGGTTTTGATAGAGATGAGGTTATAAAAAAAATGAAGGAGGGAGGAATTGAGTGCAGGCAAATGATTAATCCAGTGCATCATGCTCTATACTTAAAGAATGAGTATTCAGATAAACAATTCCCTGTATCAGTGAATGTTTCTCAAAGATCATTACACCTTCCCAGTTCGAATAATGTTTCATTAGGGGAAATAAAATTTATTACTGAAACATTGAAAGAAGTTTTATCATGAAAATTTTAATTTCTGGTACAGCGGGATTTATTGGATATAGTTTGGTAGATTCCTTGATAAGTGAAAAAGTCAGCATATTTGGCATTGATGTAATTAATGAATACTACGATATTAATTTGAAAATCACCAGGTTGAAACAGCATGGGATTATTTTTGCTGATTTGATCAAAAATCAGATTACTAAAAGTAGTAAGTATGAAAATTATAATTTTATTTTTGGAGATATTTGTAATGATAAATTTATTAATGATTTATTCTTAAATGAGAAATTTGATGTTGTAATTAATTTAGCTGCCCAAGCAGGGGTAAGGTACAGTATTGATAATCCTAAAGTCTATGCGCGAAATAATATTGATGGATTTCTGTCAATACTTGAAGGTTGTAGGAAGACTAACGTTGGTCACTTGATTTATGCGAGTACATCAAGTGTATATGGCTTGAATTCAGCAACTCCGTTTAATGAAAATGATTATACAGAACATCCAGTTTCTTTTTATGCAGCTACAAAAAAGGCAAATGAGGCTATGGCTCATTCATATAGCCATCTTTACAGTTTGCCTACAACAGGATTGAGATTTTTTACTGTTTATGGACCATGGGGTCGTCCAGATATGGCCTTATTTTTATTTGTAAAAGCAATCTTGGCAGGGGAAGAAATTAACGTGTTTAACAACGGGAACATGTACAGAGATTTCACTTATATCGATGACATAGTTGAATCGATAAAAAGAGTTATCAAGATTCCTCCAAAATTAAATTCAACCTGGAATTTAGAAGATAATCAGGTTTCAGAATCCTCAGCACCTTATCGAATTTTAAATATAGGGAATGGTAATTCTGTTTCTTTAATGGAATATGTCAGAGAGATTGAACGTGCGGTAGGACTAAAGGCTAAAATTAACTATCAAAAATTACAAAAAGGAGACGTTTTGGTTACATCTGCTGATATTTCTAAACTTGCTTCTTTGGTGCATTACAAACCAAAAACTAATATTAAAGAGGGTGTTAGCTTTTTTGTAGATTGGTATAAAAAATACTTATCCAATGATTTTTAGAAAATTACAATTATTCGATTTAGGAAAAAAAATATTTCTTCTATTAGATGAAAGAGATAAGAAAAAATACGTTCGATTAATTTTTTGCATCATACTTATGGGATTTATTGATATGCTCGGTGTTGCATCAGTCTTCCCATTTATTAATATTTTAACCCGATCGGATTTTATAGAAAGTAATACTATTTTCAATAGTATCTATGACCTATTAAAATTTGAAAATATAGATTCATTCAAGCTGTTTTTGGGAATATTTTTTATCTTTTTTCTTGTCTTTTCTATTGCATTCAAAGCGATTGTAACATTATTTCAAATCAGATTCTCGATGATAAAGGAATTTACCATTGGGAAAAAACTCCTTCAAGGGTATCTAAACAAGCCATATAGTTGGTTTTTAAACCAAAATAGTGCTAATCTTGGGACTAAAGTCCTATCCGAAGTTGGTAATGTGGTAAGCGGAGTCATTGTTCCCTACATGAATGTTTTAGCACAAATCTCAATAGCAATATCTATTTTTTCGATGTTATTAATAATTAACCCAATTTTCACTATTTGTTCTACAGCAACTCTATTGAGTATTTATTTTTTGTTGTATTATTTGCTTAAAAATCGGTTAGTCACAATTGGTAAGGCAAAAGTATTATCCAACAAGAAGCGATTTTCGATTGGACTAGAATCATTTAATTCGTCAAAAGAAGTGAAGTTACTTCGGTTAGAAAATTATTATGTGAATAAGTTTAGCCACCAAGCTAAATCATACGCAAATAACCACGCTATGTCTGCGATAATATCTCAGATGCCGAGGTTTATGTTAGAGGCACTAGTTTTTGGTTCATTATTGGTCTTTTCTTTAGTCTATTACAAAAATAACAATGATTTGGATACTATTATTCCAATGTTAAGCGTTTTCGCTTTTGCTGCATATCGGCTTATGCCTGCCCTTCAGCAAATATATATTGCGTTAACTCAAATCAAATATGCAAAGACATCATTAGATATTATTTTAGAAGACCTAACCAAATTTGATGAGGATCATAAATTCAAGATACCGAGGAGTAGGCTAAAATTCTCGGAATCGATTAGTCTTCAAAATGTATCTTATAAATATCCTAAGTCTGAAAGATTAATCTTAAAGGATATCAATTTGTCGATTTCTGCTAAAAGTTCAATAGGAATAATGGGAGAGACAGGATCTGGAAAATCGACTCTTATTGATGTCATTTTGGGATTATTAATTCCTCAACAGGGTAGAATTGATATTGATGATAAGTATTTAACAAAAGAGAATAACGCTAGTTGGCAAAAAAATATTGGGTATGTTCCTCAGCAAATTTATTTGTCCGATGATTCTCTTATGTCAAATGTTGCCTTTGGCGTTGAAAAAAATAAAGTGGATTTTAATAGAGTGGTGGAATGTTGTAAGCAAGCCAGCTTGCATGATTTTATAATAAATGATTTAGAGGGGGGATATGATGCATTTGTTGGAGAACGTGGAGTAAAATTGTCAGGAGGTCAAAGACAAAGGGTTGGTATTGCACGTGCCCTTTACAGGAAACCTTCTTTGCTTATTTTTGACGAGGCCACAAGTGCTTTAGATAATAAAACTGAAGAAGAAGTAATTCGGGCTGTAGATTGCGTCAAGGGTGACATAACAATAATTATGATTGCCCATAGATTGAATACTTTAAGACATTGTGATCATGTATATACTTTAGAAAAGGGGTCTCTTTTTGAAAAAAAGGTTATTTGAAATCCTTTTTTATTATGAATATTGTATGACTGTTAAGCATTATAAATTATAATTATTTTGAAACAAAATCAAATTAATTCTAAAAGGATTATGTTTCTTCTTAGGCATTCTAATGACTTAAGTTTTATGATGCCTTTGATTTCCAATTTATCTAAGGCTAAAGTAGTCCTTTACGGGGGAGATTACGGTGAAGAAAACATTAGATTATTAAATTATTATAAAATAGGTCATTATTACTTAGAAAGGGAGTTTAAATATTTACTCTCATTAATCGGTGGATTAAGAAGAAAGTTATTTTGGATTCAGCCAATTGATGTTTTCTTAAGAGCAATATTTAAATCTATTTCTAACTATCAAAACAGATTATATATTAGGAAATTAGATCAAGTTTTAGATAATATTGATTGCTTTGAACTGGATACTTTTATTTTTGATCATAATCAAGAAGAGGTATCAGATTTATTTATTAACCATATTAAAAATAAATTTCCGAATAAAAAATTAAAATTTATTGCTGCGCCGCATGGCTCAAATTTTATGGAAAATCAGATGTTCCATATTTTTGAGATAGCCCCACCAAAAATTGCAAATCTTAATAAATATGATGTTGTAGTATGTGACGGAGAGCAGGATTTCAAAATGCTTATTGGAAATAAAATTATTATAAATAGTTTAAGAAACACAAAATTTTGGATGGAGACCCTTTCAAAATTTCAAATTAAAAATGGGTCATTAGAGGAAAGAACTAAAAAAATCAAAATTCTAATTTTTCACTCAAAATTTTCTGGAGGTATTAATGTGAAAGAATTTGAGAGAACTATTAAAATTATAAATCAATTTAAAAATTTAGAATTAAAAATCAAGCCGCATCCAAGAGGGGGAATATTTGAATTAAATAAAATTGTAAAAAATAAAGAAAGGGTAAGTCTTTTTAATGGGAGTTTATTTGATTCTTTGTCTTGGGCTGATTATATAATAAATATCCAGTCTGGAGCGCTCATTGATTCCTTAATCTATGGAAAGCCAGTGCTTCATCCGTTGTTTTTAACTTCCAATATTCAACTAGATGAGATGTATGCTTATCAGCATGTAATGAGATGTGCTGATGAAGTTTATATTACATTCAAAAAGATCAGTGCTGGAAGTTATGTTCACAAAGCAGAGTCATTTTGTCCAAATGATTGGCAGCAGAATATGGATAAATGGGTTCAAATTTTAAAATGAGGTAGCTAATTCTATGGACATACTTTATTTATTTGAGGCTAGATTCGATGAGAGTGAGTTAAAAGTAATGTAAAGAGAATCTAGATAGTAAGGGTGAGTCATTTAGAATTAAACATTAGAGGTTTGAATTATGCTGAACAAGGTTTTATATATTGTAATAGAAGTTTCTAGTCGGGAGTACTCGAGTAGATTAATATTGGCTATTGAGGCCGCTAATAGAGGCTATGATGTCATAATAGGATACAAATACCCAATTATTCAGATCGCTTTAACAAGTTCTCAGAGAGGTTTTTTTTACCATAAGTCACCACCGTTGAAGTCGGAGAAATTTTTAGAGGTCCTAAAAAAGAGAGGGTTTATTATTTCGGCACAGTACGAAGAGGGAGGATTTATTTATCGTGATTATGAAAAATTTTATAATGAAAATGTAGTTTTAAAAAATATAAAAAATCTTGATTTATATTTTTGTTGGGGAAAAGAAGAATATGATTTTTTAAAATTTATTTCGAATGAGAACAGTCAAATAGTTAAATGTACGGGATCCCCAAGAACTACACTTTGGGGAGCTGACTATGGGGAAAAATATTTTAAACAGGAAATAGATTTAGTCGTTAAAAAATATGGAAAATACGTCTTATTTGCCTCTAACTTTGGGAGTGCAAACAATGTATTACCAGAGGAAGAATATATTAATTTTATAAAAAGTATAGATGAAGAAATTTGGAAGAATGACATAGCCCCAGTCCATAAATTTATATCGAGAAGGCAAAATACATATTTTGATTTATTTGTAGCAGCAGCGAAGCAGATAGCAGAGGAGGGGGAATTCAAAGTCATTATTCGACCTCATCCCTCTGAAAGTGTTGTAAGATGGGAGGAAGCAATTGATAATTGTCAAAATATATTTGTAGAATTTGGGGATGACATAGGCCCTTGGATATTTGGATCACAGTTTTTAATTCATAATGGATGTACCACTGGGATCGAGTCTGTTTATTCAGAAAAGATTTCTTTTGCATTAGGATATGAATCTGAGGATTTATACAATACTTACGAAAGTATACCTAATGATTTGTCAATTCCAGTTTTTGGCCTTGAAGATTTGAAAGAGAAAATTTCAAAAAGGGATGATATCTGGGAAGAGATCAAAGCAAATCATGATTCAATACTAGCTGAGAAGCTGTATTTTCCGGGCACAAGGGTTCCGAGTAAACTAATTATAGATGAATTTGACAAGATGAATCCAATTAATGAAAGTAAAATTTTGAGGCGGAATTATGCGCTTTACTTGAGAAAATTTTTATCTAATTTTAAGTATAACTATTTATCAACTCAAAAAAGTCAAGATCAAATTCTTGAAAAGAAGAAAAGGCCTTATATTGAAAATGCTGTTATCCAAAAAGATATTAAGGAATTAATGAAAGTTTTAGGCATTAATGGCGAAATTAGTGTTAAACAGCTTGCACCAAATGCATATAGTTTAAGAAAACAGATTAAATAATGTTGCTTTCAAATGTTACTGTTATTATCAGGTCTGTTGGCGAACGAACTGTGGGGCTTTGCCATAAATTAATATTAGAACAAGGGGTTCCAATAGATAATATTATTCACGTTAATGAAGCTCCCTTTTCTAAGGCAATGCTAAAATCTTTTGAAATTGGAATAGATAAGAATCTTAAATGGACATTTTGTATTGATGGTGATGTTTTATTGAGATCATCTTCAATCTCAGATATGATTAAATTTGCAAATGGAGTAAATGAAAAGTATTGCGAGATACAGGGGTTTGTCCTTGATAAATCCTTTGGCGGGGCAAGACCGGCAGGAAATCATTTATACAGAACCTCGATGCTTCCATTGTGTATGTCTTTAATACCAAATGAAGGGATTGACATTAGACCTGAAGGCAGAATGTTAGCTAATTTAGCAAAAGTTGGACATCCATGGTATCAGACTCGTTTTTTGGTTGGTTTACATGATTTTGAACAATTTAATCGAGATTTATTTAGAAAAACTATAGTTTATGCACACAAGCACTATATGTATTCCGACTTATTATTGCCTTATTGGAGAGAAAGGTTAAAACATGATAAAGATTATCACATAATGCTCTTGGGATTCTCAAAGGGGGTACAAGCTGTTCAAAAAATATACATTAATAATACCGATAAACTTTTTTCATCAGTTTCTTTAGAGCACTCATTTAATGAGAAAAGTTCTTTAAATCTAATAAATTGGGATGGGTCAAAAGTCGATAAAATAATTAATGAGTGGGAGGAACCAATAGAGTACAAGAATAAATTCCCTTTATATGTAGGTCTAGGAAGAATTCAGACTTTTAGGCGACGTTCCTTAGTTATTAAAATATTTTTTCAAAATACTTTGGTTCAATTTTTAAAAATTATTGTCCGACTAAGTATTAATACTCTCTCCAATTCAATAAAAATCAGATGAAATTCAAAGTCAGTATTTTTTTTATTTTATATTTTTTTTTACTGACACCAATTTTAAAATTAAATGTGATTAACGTACATACAGGGTATGTGGTTTTACTGTGTTTATTCTTATTTAAAAAATCTTTCTTTAATGAAATAATTAATAATAAACCTTTTCTTCTGACATGCTTTCTTTTTTATTTATTTTGGGTGAATTATTTAATTAATTCAATTTTATATTTTAATAATTGGGGATTTGATTTTATTTTTTTTAAAGTAACATCGTCTTTTTTGATTTGTGTTGTATTTGGTTACTTTTTGAGAATTTATATTGAAAAGGGAAAGGCTGAAGATATAAATTCTTTTGATTTTATTTTTAATTTAACTTTTTTGATTGTCCTTTTTAATTCAATGATTGTTTTAATGGAAGTAATTTTTCCAGAGTTTAAATCAATTGTTGAGAGCATTCTAGTGCCAAATGACGGGGGGATAAATTATGATGCTAAAACTGGAAGAGGGACTATTAGGTTTAGAGGGTTTGCAAATACAGGAGGTGCAATATTATCTATTTTTCATTCTATTATCGGGCTATTATTTTTTTGGTTTGCAGCAATCCAGAATAAATTAACTCACATAAGGTTTATTTTAATATTTATTATTATCTGCCTGTCCTTATTATTTATTGGACGAACTGGTATACTAAATTTAATTATTTTTTTGCCGGTAATTTACATATTAAAAAGTACGATTAGTTTACAACCAAAAATGATCTTTTTTATATTATTTGTTTTGTTGATAGTCTTCTACTTACCAATTTTATTAGAAGCGTATATGACTCCATTCATGTATGAATATTCTTTCAGCTTTTTTTTAAAAGGGCTTGAAGGGTTAAAGCAAGAGGGAACTGTGGATAAAATAACTGCTTTTTATCATTACCCTTTTGACCCTTTTAAATTATTTTTTGGTATCGGGTATTATCAAGGGTCCTTTATTCATTCTTGGGGTGTAGATGCTGGATATATGAAGTCATTCACTTCTATGGGACTTTTAGGGAGTCTGATTTTTTATCTAATACCCTTATATTTGATAATAATGATTTTTATTAGAAATAATATTTCCATGCATATAAAGGCGGCCTACCTCATTTTATATTTTATTATCCTATTCAACGAAATTAAAGAACCGACTTTAGCTCAAGGTCCGGCGGGTAGATTTTTTTTATGTCTATTGGGATTTGGGCTGGCTGAGAAGCGAACATTTACCTGATAATTGAAGTATGAAAAATATATCAGCAATGTTTATTATATAAAACAAAATCATTAAAACGGGCATAATATTTTTTAAAGATTCATCGAATTCTTTTTAATTATTATAATTTGAATTTGGTTTATACTATTTTTAATTCTTATGGATTAAAATTTTTCAATATTAAATTAGCACGTAAGGAGTTTTCAAAGTGCGTTATTTATGTTCTATCAGAAGAGTAAGTAAATTGTTTGAAGTGCGATCTTAAATAATAGAAATACTAATATAAGAGTAGATAAAGAAAAATTCCTGCTGAGAAAATTAGAAAATCTATTAAAATTAAAAGAGTTGCAGAGTCACAAAAGTATCTACCATTACTGATTTTGAGAAAATCAGCATTGGTAGGCTAATAGTAAACAGTAGAATCTAAGGATAGACAAATTAGTGAAAAATATAATTAGCTTGTATTTATTTCATCTTTTGAAAAAGAATAAGTTTTAAAATAGAACTGACGAGCACATATAAACTTTTACTGGTTTATATTTTTTGATTTTAACCTGATTAAATCTTTGATAAAATGATAATTGTGGTATGTAATTTTTTTAAAATGAATTTCTGAGTTTAATAAATTTAGCCGGATTACCACCCCAAATTTGATTTTCACCAATATTTTTAGTTACAATTGAACCAGCGGCGACAATAGACCGATCACCAATAATTCGTCCAGGTAAAACAATTACTCCATGTCCTAACCAACAGCCACTGCCGATAATAACTTCTTTTATTTCAAAACCTTGTTCATTAATATTATTTTCTCCACTATAGATATGATTCCTAGTTGTAATGAAGACATTCGAAGCAATTAATGTATTGTCTCCTATACTCAAACCACCCATACAATCGAAAAAGGAGTATTTTCCAATGAAACAGTTTTCTCCAATTTTTAGTTGGCTTTTATAATTAATTGTAAGGGGTAATTCAATTCTTGTTGTTTTGTTCAATCCATAATAATACCTTTTCATTATAGTCTTATTTAGTTTAAGGAGGAAAAACAATATCCATTTTATTATTTTCATTTTTTTCAAATTACTTTTTGTATAAAAAATTATTTTACTGAATTTAAGCCCTAAATTCAATAAACGCACAAAAACCTGTATCTTTTTTTGAGGGCTTGCTTTTAAAGTGACTTAGACAATAAATTTATTTTGAGATCACAAATAATGCTCGTAGATTACGTCTAAACGTTTGATTTTAACGGTTAAATAGGAGGCAATATTGAAATCCACACTTAGTAGATTGCCAGACAAATTATTTTAATTATTTATAAAAATATAAATTGTTAGGTTGTTTTTTTGAGCAGTGAATTATGTCCTTACTGAATGTAATGCAGTAATTAGATTTATGAATGGTAATTAATTTAATTAAATACAAAATCGATTTTAATAAAATACCTGTTCATACAATGCATGAACACTTGCTAAGAACTATCCTGTCTACTCAAAAAACTAAAAAAAACATTAAAATTTTAGATGCTGGGTGCGGAAATTTAGATTTAACAAAATATTTGAGCGAAAATCTAAAGGCAGAACATTTCGAAAATGTAGAATTCTTTGGTTACGAGATCGATCAAAAACATGATCAGGATAAGCTATCAATGATAATTACAAATGATGAAGTTTTGTCGAAGATGAATCTGTTAGACTCATTTTTTGTCATATCTCTTGAATCATATACTCTTCCTTTCAGAGATAATTTTTTCGATATAATTATTTCTAACCAAGTAGTTGAACATGTTGCAGATTTTGACTCATTTTTTTATGAATTAGATCGAGTTTTAAAAGTTAACGGTATTCAAATTCATGCATATCCGACTAAGGAAATTTTAATTGAACCACATTTAAAGATTCCACTAGCACATCGTATTTCAAACAAAAAATATTTGTTTAACTATTTAAAAACTGTTTATAGATTAAAAAGAAGAGTAAGTGATGATTTTCTAAGTGGGAAGGTAGACTACATGATGAATAAAACAAATTATCGGTTTTGGAATCATCATTTTACTTTTTTTGAGAATTTAGGCTATAAAGTCATGCCAAACTTTAGCCTTTTTTTTCCTTTTGTCAAATTGCAAAGAATAATGGGGAATAAAAGAAGGTTCAAATATTTTAGCTTTGGATTATTTGAATCATTTTTTATTCAACTTTCGAGTTATTTTTACTCCATTACTTTGATTATAAAAAAGCGGAGATCACAAAAAAGCCGCGATAAGCCATGAATATTTTGCATATTATAAATGATTTGACCGGAGGAGGAGCACAAAGGATGTTGTCTAATGTCGTTATTAATGAAAAACAGAACAAACATATTATAATAGTTTTGCAAGGTCAAAGTCATTCAATCAAAGCATATGACTATTCAAAAATTCAAATCTATTTTTTGGATATTAAATTACACACACTATTTAATTGTTTTAATTTAATCCATAATTTAGTTCGGAAAAACCAGATTGAGGTTATTCAAACATGGTTGTACATGTCAGATTTAGTTGGGGGGATTTATAAGCTATTAAATAGGGGCGTCAAATTATTTTGGAATATTCGGCATGGTCAAGTTGATAAAAAAACTATGTCAACATCCTCCTTTATTGCAGCGAAGGTGTGTTCTAAATTATCGTTTTTACCGAATAAAATAATTTCCAACTCACAAAGAGCTATTGAAAATCACATTCATTTTGGTTATAAGAAAGACAAATTTATTTTGATCTATAATTTTGTGGATACAGAAAGGTTCGTACCAGCCTATTTATATACAAGGGGTCTTTTAGATGTTCCAGTCAAGTTTGGATATGCTGCAAGGTTCGCTTATGAGAAAGGACATAGGGTGCTCTTTGATGCATTAGAATTGTTACCTTCTGAGATGAAGGCTGAATTTATACTAGTTGGGATGGGAATGGATAAATTCAATCGAGATTTAAGTTTGTTGATGGATTCTAAAAAGATTAATCATAATATAAAATTATTAGGGTTTTGTGATAGGATGGAAGAATTAGTCAAGTTTTATAACGATATTGACTTTCATGTATCCTCTAGTTTGACTGAAGGCTTCCCCAATGCTATTTGCGAGTCGCTATCATGCGCAATACCAAATATTGTTACTGATGTTGGTGAGTCTGCCTTTTTGGCAAAAGCATCTGGTTGGACAGTACCTGCCCTTGATCCTAAAGAATTGTCATTGGCAATGCTTGCTGCTTATAATGAGATCTCAAAAAATCACTCTGAATACCTGGAAAGAAGAGAAAGAGCAAGGTTAAGCGTTACTACTCGATTTAAAATAGATCAGATTCTTAAAGAATATGTTACAACTTGGGAAAGTGATTAAAGATTTATATCAATTTGAGACAAGATCATTGATCTTTTCCTATAGGCTATAAGATTGATTCTTTAATTTAAGAGGGCTTACAATGGTACTACTGTCGTATCGTACTATAACCAAAATCATATTTTTTTGGATTAACTAATTCTATTAATTTCCCGAAAAAAGTTAAATTAATTTGTAGAATTTTAACTTTTTAATGCTTTATTTTTATTCAATATGACTTACATGAAGGAAATTTAAGAGAGCTCAAGGGTATATGGAATGTGTCAAAATACCGGAGTTAGCGTTAAGCTATAAAGCCAAAATGATTAAATTCAAGTTTTATGGCAGAAGAAAAGAAAAAGTACGATCAGGAGTTTAAGCTCACAGTTGTTGAATTAAGCCTATTAAGGGGTAAGGTAAAAGAAGTAGCAGAGGAGTATGGGATAGACCCTCAAATGCTCTCATCATGGCGATCTCAATACAAGCACCACAGAGAGATTGCATTCCCTGGAAATGGCAAGAAAAAGCAAACAGTAGCAGAGAAAGAAATTTCAAGACTTCCGAAGGAGTTGGCAGATGCGCGCATGGAACTGACATTAATCAAGGCCATAAGCATCTTCTCCTCGAGCGGCAGGAAAAATAGGCGTTCATAAAGGCGCATCAAGAAGAATTTACTGTTGAGAAGATGTGTGATTGTTTCAAGGTTAGCCTCAATGCATTTTATGACTGGAAGTCGGGTAAATAGACAAAACGTATCCATAGGGAAAAAGTATTGTCTGAGAAAATAAAGACTATTTGGGAGGACAGCAGCTACACATACGGAAGTCCCAGAGTTTGGGAAGAACTTCAAAAAGCAGAAGGTAAAGTTTCTAGGTCTTTGATTGCACGAGTAATGCGTAAATATGGGTTTCGCTCGGTTCATAAGAAGAAATTCAAAGTGATAACCGATTTTAGGCATTCGTATCCGGTATCTGAAAATGTATTAAATCGCGATTTTATAGCCGAAAGAGCATCACAAAAATGGGTTTCTGACTTGACATACATTCAAACGAAAAAAGGTTGGCTTTATTTAACAGTCATTATTGATTTGTTTGATAGAAAAGTCGTTGGTTGGTCATTTAGTAGTGCAATGACGGCGCAAGAAACCGTTATTCCAGCGTGGAGGATGGCGTGTCGGAATCGCCCGATTCAAAAGGATTTAATATTCCATTCTGACAGAGGAGTTCAATATGCATGTAAAGCCTTTAGAAATCTGCTTAAAAGCAATTTAATTACTCAAAGCATGTCTAGAAAAGGAAACTGTTGGGACAATGCTGTTGCTGAGAGCTTTTTTAAAACACTAAAGGTGGAAAGAGTTTACCAAATGGCTTATTCATCTCGAAATGAAGCTAAAATGGATCTTTTCCGATACATCGAAGGTTGTTATAACACACGAAGAATCCGCAGTGCAAACAAACAAAAATCGATTTGGCAGGTCCATGGGATCTAAAAATTAATTTACATTAGTAAAGTAGCTTAACTGACTCTCCGGAAATCGTA
>Ga0206129_10000706_pt1 | contig 49827 bp, 49 predicted proteins | sample Helgoland_Spring_8_FD_148616 | JGI IMG/M metagenome (GOLD analysis project Ga0206129, IMG submission 148616) | Pelagic subsurface seawater microbial communities from Kabeltonne, Helgoland, North Sea - Helgoland_Spring_Bloom_20160502_2 | ecosystem: Environmental > Aquatic > Marine > Epipelagic ...
CTCAAAAATACGCGAAAAGGAATATATCAAAAAACAAAGGGAATTGTTAAAACAACAGAAAAAAAGAGGAAAAAAAATACCGAAAAATATCGTCATTATTCGAAGAAAGAAGCGGAATTTGGTTCATGATTATTCTTAGCAAAACAACACACCCCTACTAATGGAAGTAGCAATATAATATACAAACATGAAAGTATCATAAATATAATAAATAACCTTATTATATTTTTTACAAAATTAACTAGGTGGTAATGGTGCCAAACATAATTTAATTTCACCCAATGATGCTACATCATATTTCACAATAAGAGGCAAATCATTTCCAAGAAACATTTCCAAATGACTACATAAAGGAGTACATTTAATAAAATGTGACAAACTTTTTAATGAAAATTCTCCTTGAATGATGACAGAAGCATCTGGTTTTTGGATGAATTCCATATAACCATCAGATTCAGAACGGAAAATTCGCGAGCTGGCAAAATTTCCTTCGCATGAGAAAATCAAATCATTTCCAACTGACTTTATTTCAATACGATCGGATATACCATTCATATCGCGAATAATTTTTTGGAAATCAGATGTCGGTAAATTAATCACCGTTGAATACTCAACGTCAGGAACCACTAATTCTTCTGAATCTGGTTCAATCAGACGTAACTTTTGACTATAACATTGTTTAATATCACCATTATCATATTGAAGTCCCAAATGAGATACAATACCATCATGATAATCATCGTTATCAATATACATAGAAAGAGTATCGTCGTTTGACATAGTTGAAATCACCTTAAATAAGTGCATTGTATTCGCACAAATGATAATTTTCTCCGGTTTACAATCATATAATTCGAACTTTTCCGAGTGAAGAATTACATTCACCAAAATTGTATGTGTTTTATCAAAATTGATAATTTTCAACCCACTGCTTGTATAGGTAATAGTTGCGTCAGTTAGTACATCCTTAATTGCGGTAATCATGTTACGAATCGGTTGAATTTGTACAGTTTTTATAGTCATAACATTATTTGCCTCGTTCATAATGAAACCTTTTATATAAAAACAAACGCATTTGTTTTTATATTTTGTTTTTCCTAAATTAATAAATTTATTTAATTCTTTAATTGTTTAATATAATGTTTCCCCATATAACTCATTGTAATGAATATTTGAATCGAACCTAAAGTATGAAATCCTACATGGTAATACCTCCATTTTTTTGCGTATGGAGTGTAATATTCACATGATTTATAAAAACAATACCCTATTCCATATAAATTCGGCAAACAAACCATCATTATGGTTTGATCGGGGACATATAGAAATGTGTTATATACGAAATAGAAAAAAGTTATTTTAGAAAAATATAGATCTAGTTGTCGGCGCCAATCGTATAAAGGATTTCGCCAATAATTTACCGATACTAAAGATGTTGATAATACCAATAATGGTGAATAAATCATATTATAGTGAATATACGAATAAATTCCGGGAATAGTAAATAATAATGACGATGCTGTTAATAATTTACTTGTATTCCAACTTGTAATTCGTTTCATTTATTTACTATTCATATTTTTATATTTCAAAATTTCTATTTTGGGAGAAATATTCGGAAGAATTCTGTAAGCACCCACTTCCACTAAGTCGTCATACATTTCCTGATATTTGGGGGTTCCCTTTTCCATTTGATCAATTTCAATCAATTTTTTTAACCCTTTATCCACATACACGTTTTCCAACAAATGTTCCATAATAATCGGATTTTTCTTCATTTCTTCAATTAATGCTAAATTCAAACTATACGACTCTTTATTATTTGAATTCATGAATTTCATCAAAAATCCCATAGGCAGATTATGAAGAACACGCCTAAATACTTCGTTGTTTTCATTGGTCAATTTCTCAATCGTAATATCTCGTAAAACATGACTTACATTATGATCACGTTCATATTGTTCAACACAATGTGCTAAATACAAATTAGACATAATCGATGCCATGTCTGCCGACAATCCCTGTTCCTTTTTAATCGCGCCTCCTTTCAACGCAACGAAATTAGACAAACACGCAAAATAGATAGTCTGTTTCTCCAATACATTTTTGGAAAAGAAACTAGATTTCAAAGATTCAAAATACAATCCAACAGAATGTTTCACAATATTCCTAAACTTTTCGTTGAAATCGTCCAAATCATCCTTTTGAACTGCTTGTAACAAAGGATAAATATGAGGGTGACTTTTGTTCAATCCCTGTCCAAATATGATCAAGTTTTTCGTTAAAGTATTGCTTCCTTCCACTGTAATACCAACAGGAACATTTTGATAAAATTTTGCCAGCAAATTATTTTCGCCTTTACATATTGCCGAACCGGCGTGAATGTCCATACCATCATTCAAAACCTTACGCCCACGTTCGGTGGTTTGCTCTTTCATAATGGCGCTTAATACAGAAGGTTTTTCGCCTTGGTCCAAAATTTTGTTTGTCACATATACACTAGATTGGATGGCCCATGTATTATACAACATAGATGCCAACTTGTTTTGAATTGCTTCCATTTGAATAATCGGCATTTTGAACTGTGTGCGATGTTTCGCATACAAAAACATAGACGCAGTTGCCAATTTGGATGACGCATTCGCTGTTGCCGGTAAACAAATACCACGACCTGCTGCTAAACATTCCATCAACATCTTCCAACCTTCGCCTATTTTCTCTTCTCCGCCAATTATTTGATCTAAATCAATACGTAATGTTCCTTCCAACATTCCATTTGGAAATCCAGTATCCAAAGGATTATGATAATAGTCTTGTTTTAAACCAGGATGTCCCTTTTCTAAAAGAGCAACAGTAACACCTGATTTTTTGGAATTCAAAAGTTGATCTGGATCTTCAACCCGAAATGCCAACCCAATTAAATTCGAAACTGGCGCAAGCGTAATATAACGCTTTTCAATAGTGACCTCAATTTGTAGTTTGCCATTGTCACCGTTTATAATCTTTCCAGTGTCAATTTGTCCTGTAGCATCAGAACCATTGTTGGGTCCAGTTAAACCAAAACAAGGTATTTTGGACCCATTTGCTAATTGTGGTAAATATTTATTTTTTTGTTCGTCTGTTCCATAATGGAGTAATAATTCAGAAGGACCAAGAGAATTAGGAACCATGGTAATTACACCTAATGTTGGATTTGCGGAAGTAATATACGTTAGAATATTCGACATTTCTTCTACAGATGTTTTCTTTCCACCATATTGTTCAGGAATTAAAAACGAAAAAAACTTATTCGTTCCCATAAAATTAAACAGCGATTCATGGTCACTATTTGGGTAAATATGTTGACTAGGATATTTGACAATAAGTTCGTCTAATAATTCTTTTTCAAACATTTGTTGTTTCATGGGTTGAAAATTTTGTTTTTTAACTTTTCCTTCAAATAACTCGCGATCAATAGAAGTTGTACCACACTGAAGAGCAATCATTTCAGTGTCACTGATTCTTGGAATCATTTTTTTGACGCGTTGAAAAAGGGTTTTACGTAAAGACAACATACCTTATTATATAATATTATAACAAACTATTATTAAGTATTTTTACACAAATAATTAAAACAACCTAGATTTTTTTTCTTAAATGGAATATAATTCCAATTTTTATCGCATTGTGGACATGTATCATTGTTCCTACATGTAGAACAGAATGCTTTATTACAATATTGACATTTTCGACACGATGATTCTTCATAAATAGAATTGTAACATCCCGAACAATGATATAATGATTTTCTTTGTTTTATTAATGTCTTTATCGCACCCCTTCTTTCCGATAATCGTTTGTTTTCATCTTCCATATGGATTTATTTGGATATATATGTTTATTTGGATTTTATATATATTACACATATAAAATAGAATTATTTGTAAATTATACAGTTTCCGACGTCATCATTTACAGTTTCGATTTTGTTTCTTACATGTTTTACGTGCCAATTTTAATGCTTTGCTAGATGGTTTACATCCAGATTTTAAAACATGATAATCGCTAATAGATGCGTTTCCTCCACTAATCGCGCTGGCTAAACGTGCTAGACCCCAACTTTCACCCGTTTGATTTGGTCGCGATCCACTGGAAAAATACGCACCTCGTCCTTTGTTTACTATTTTCTCCAAAGCACTACGTTTACATTTTGTTTTTCTTGCCAATTCTTTCGATGGAGTTATTTTGTCGATATTGTATAATTTTTCAGCGCGTTGTAAATGATTTGATTTACGTGATTTGAATGTTTTCACTTTCGGACGTTCATAATATTTCCCTTTTTTATACATTTTACGTGATTTACGCAAATATTTTTTTTGTTTTTTCGTATCTTTTCCCGATAAACCTTTCGGAATATATCTTTTTGGAACGTTCAACAAGTCCATCTATATTATCCGTAGAAAATAACTTTCTTCTTATCAGGAAATTCTTTTCCTATAGGATACATTGTCGTACCATGTTTTTGTGCTTCTGTAAAATCGTATTTATTATATAATTGCTTGGTCGCCTTATTTTGAACATATGTCTTTCCATCATAAGTAAATTCACGATAATCTGCCTTTCTTTCTTGGACTTCTTTCACATCTTTTTCGTCAATATCTTTCTGTATTTCAGGATGAGTACTAAACGCATTGGTACGAACTTGTCCAAATGAATAACATGCCAGATTTTCGTCTTTATTTTCATATAGACTACAATCCATAGCACTTTCTTTTACCGCATTTAAAATTTGGGAATTGACCTGATCTTTTTGTAAGGCGCGTTCAAACAATTGTTGATCTGTTGTTACTACACCCACCGTGTTGTCTAATTGTCGCAAATAACGACCTAACATAGTCGTGTCGTCGATTGTATCCGACATTTTATTGGACAAACGACTCACATCGCGTAATCGCAAATTTTTATGCTTATCGGATTCCTTAATTTCGTCAGGAATAACTGACATATATAAATAAACTTTCACTGTTCTCAATTCTTCGGGTAGATCTTGATGACTACAAATACGACGTGCACGTCCGATGACTTGTTGGGGACGCACCATATTCCAATATGGTTCTACTATATGTACAAAGCGGGTGTTCTTTAAATTAATACCTTCGGCACCCGATGATGTAATCATGAGTAATTTAATAGCTTGTCCCATGTGGTTATTTTCTATATTTTCTTCTCTGAATTTGGAAACAATGGATGACGGTGATTGATCCCATTTGGAGTTATATACATTTAACAATATCTTCTTTTCTTCGTCACTTTCAGTACCTGTATGTAGAGCAAATTTAGGTTTTCCTTTGTCTTCTGGTTGTTCGACTACTTCCCAATCATTCGAACCGGATATTTTTTGAATTCGAAATTCGGCATAACCATTTGCTTGTAACGTCTCTTTTATTAACGCAATACCTTCTAATGTACGAAATTGACTATAAATCAAATGTAATCCTTTATTTTCCTCGTCTTGGATATTTTGTAATAAACGTAAAAATTTGGGACTGTACATTTTTAATCCCGATGGACTAAATATTTCTTCTTTACGTGCTCGCAGTTCACCCAATACTTCGGAAATACGTTTCAGATTGTCCTTTTTAGGTTCAGTACGTTTTTGTACTTTTGGTTCTTCACCCTCTTCTTTTGGGGTTTCTATTTCATCTAGATTTTCTATATCATGCAAAACAATATTGTCCAAGACCTGTATTTTATCTTCGTCTTCATCTTCTTTTTCTTCCACATCTTCGTCTTTTTCTTCCACATCTTCGTCATCATCTTCAACATCTTCGTCTTTTTCTTCCACATCTTCGTCATCATCTTCAACATCTTCGTCTTTTTCTTCCACATCTTCGTCATCATCTTCAACATCTTTGTCATCATCATCCCCCCCACCTTTTAATTTTCGTTTTCTTGGATTTTCGTCTTGTTCTTTTTCTTCCACTTCATAACCAATTAATTCATCTTCATTTTTTCTTGGACGACCAGGAGGATCTGGGAACGCAAAATTACAACATTGCCTTGACGCAATACGATATGTTGATGGAGTACTAAACAATTCTTGTGCGTTCATATTCTGTTGTTTGGCGCGCATTTTTCGACTTTGCTTTTCTTGTTTGCTCTCATCGTCACGGATTTTTTCGTAAATACCAAACTGATATTGACTCATTGGTACATGTTCAATATGATAAACAGGATCATGTTCGGATGGTATGAATCGGGGATATAATCCATCATTCGCACCTTTGAAATAAGAAGTCAGTCCAAGAATACGTTTTTGGAATACGTTTTTACTTTTCATTTCAGAAGAATCTAGTTCTACAAATTTCTCCAAGAAATCTTTGGAATTATCAGGAAGAGCATTATGGTTGGTAGACTTAATTTGAGCAATAGGTTTTGTATCTAACCCATGTTTTTGTAAGATTTTTACAACTACTTTCTTAAAATCAGTATCGTTTAAATTTCCACTATCGTCTAATTTCACGCCATTGTAACTTTCTAAAGAACCGCCTTGCTGTATGTCCATTTGTGCTTGTATAGTTTCAATTCGAGTTTCATCATCTTGAATTGTGGTTCCAATTGGATCTTTAATGACTACTAATCCATTTTCCTTTGCTAATATATTTTCATGTTCTTCCTTGATTTCTTTTTTACGTGTTGTCCTTTTTTTGGGTTTTTCCTTAGATTTCGTCTTTTTTTTACCACCATATCTTTTATTGGACTGTAATATTCGTTGTATTTTATGAATATTTACAAAACCAAATGGATTACGTGTAATCGTTAAATTTTCACCCGAATAATCAAGATAATCATATTGATTTAATCCTTCTTCATCAAACCATTGAATAATATCATTTTTGGTAAACGATTTCCCACCTTCTGTAATTCGAAGGGGGAAATTCCAGGTTTTAATGGTTCCGCGCAAAATATTAAACATAATACCAATTTCATTCGGATAATTAATAATGGGTGTTCCTGATAATAAGACTATTTTCGCGTTTGTTGCGTTCATTAAATGTTTATATAAAATAAATGACATTGCGTCTTGTTTGTTCATTTTATTCACAATCATACTTACAAAGTTGTGTGCTTCATCAATAATAACGACACTATTATCAAAAGGATTGATTTTCTTATTCATAGTTGTTTTTTCGTCGTTAATCTGAAATTTTTCATTATAGTTATTTTCAGTTAATCCGTTATAATTGACATCAATATATTTTGAACGGATCATCTCATCAATTTGTTCCGTCAATACTTTTCGATCTTCATCGTTTAAATCGTGGTAATTCGATTTCTTGGACACATTGACCATCCAAGCACCCTTTCTTTTTTCAATAGAAGAGCGTGGCAAAGAAAGAACATTAGACAATAAGGAAATATAATCGGGTTTTCCTTCAATGGAAATGAATTCCCAATATTGGTCCAAACGATAAATTGGATCACCACATACCTTCATTTGATCCATGAAATTTGCTTTCAAAGATGCGAGGGTTAATACGAAAATTTTCTTTTGAGATTTCATTCCTTCGGCAATAGAAATTGATGTACATGTTTTACCGGAACCAAGACCGTGGTATAATAGTAAACCACGATAAGGCGTATATAAATTCAAATAATCGCTTACTACGCGTTGATGAATCATTAAATTAAATTCTCCTTGTTTTGTATCTTTTGCCTTTGTATCACAAGTTTCAATTGTTGCTTGGTCTTGTATTTCTTGCTTGTATTTATTGAATAATGATGATAAATGACTAATAAACTTTTTGCGATTATTCATATAATAACTAGATGCTCGCATGCGAAAATCATCGTATTTTGGCAATCGTTTACTTAAAGAACTTCCTTCCAAAATCTGGGTTCCGTCAAATTGTTCTAGTGCTATATCCTTTGGTTTCTTTGGTTTTCGTTTAATTACAATGCGTTCTTTTGTTGGTTTTAATACAGGTTTTTCTTGTTCATCCTCTTCTTTTACTTCATCCTCTTCATCTTCTTCTTTTTCTTGGACACTTTCGTCGGGAATAGGTTGTTCTAATTCCACGCTTATATCGTCAATTGGTTCTTCAACATCCCTTGAATCAGGCATTTGCGATGGTTTTAACTGTTTTTTCACAGGAAAAACGTTTTGTTTTCGCAATGATTCCATAAATTTATTGTAATCAAATCCTTCTTTTGACCTTTTATCTCGTATTTTACATATTATTTTAGGATTGTCTTCTTGGACTTCTTCTGTCAATTCATCATCATTAGGATCTTTATCTTCGGATTCATCCGATGATTCATTATCGATTTCATCAATCTCTTTCTTATGTTGTCCAAGAAAAAGAGAAGCACCATTTTTATATTGAACATTTGGAACCGGTTTTTCTTTTAATTTGGCTAAATAAATATTCATTTGTATATTGATTGTATTATATTATACAATCACAATTTTATTTCTAACTTGACTTAGTATTCCGTTCTAGAAAAGTTTTATCTGGATTTTTATACATATAAATTAACACACTCAACACCTTGTATAATTTTTCCATTTGTCCTTGATCTTTGGTTACAAGGAGTTTACCATATTCAACGGTGATCATCTTTGTAAAATCATTTCCGGCTTTATAATAGTCTGTCAGTTCATCATTATACCAATATCCCATTTTTTTTTCCTTTTCCGGAATTGCGTGGCGCCAAAGAAATAACTTGGCAGCATCCCTATTATACAATTTATACAATTCGGCAAGTAACATTACTGATATACCGTTATTTCCACAATCGCAAATTATATGAATAATATCATTTATATCACATTGATACATCCATTCGTGAACCATAACATCTACGTGTAAATAACTATATATTTTACGATGTAGTTCAATTGGTAGTCCACGTAGACTGTAACTATGGCGATCTTGTGCGTAATATTTTTCCATATTTTGATTTATTTGGTTACTTACAATAAAAAACAAAATAAACTATTCAATTTTATAGACAATTAGACAAGCAAAATATCCCACTCATTTAAGTAATATTTATACGAAAGACTGTAGTGATCGAAGTGCTTCTTCACAGGCAATTTGTTCTGCTTTCTTTTTAATTTTATGAACACCTTTGCCTAAATTTACGAAAATTTTACTATGTTCACACATAGATTGATGAATCTGTTGAAATCCTTGAAAACTACTAATGGCAGTTGCGTTATTTACATGAACAGAGTGGATTGGTTGTCCCAAACATAAATATACGCCCATATGATACCCGGTTTCAGTATTGTGTTCTTCCACTTCCAAATACTCGGGAGTTATCTTAAACTCCTTTTGAATACGTACTTGTAGAATATTCTTGTAATTGTCATCATTACGAATTAAATTAATCCAATCCACATGTTTTTCAAATACATTTTCAATGAATATTTGTGCCATTTGAAATCCGGGTCCCGTAATAAATACATTGGAAAACCATCCATGCTCATCGTTCACGTTAATTTTATTAAAATCGAGAAATATAGCACCTAAGAATGCTTCAAATAAACAACCCAACTTTTTTAGATTCGTTCGAGTTTGCTTCTGTTCCGCATTTTTTGAAATAACCAACCATTCGTGGAGACCCATTTCATATGCCATGCGACCAATGGATTCGTTTTTCACCAGCGCAATTTTCTTTTCAGTCATAAATCCCTCATTCTCTTTTGGAAAACGATTATAAAGAACATATTTTGTCACACATTCCAATATACCATCTCCAATAAATTCCAAACGTTCATTCGATTTTGAATTCAATGGCAAACAACCGGGAGGTTTAGGAACAATGATGACGTTATTTTGTTTATTTTCCAATTGCGTACGCTTCAAATGGGATTTATTAATAAATGCCCGTTTATAGAGTTCTGCGTTATGTATAGGAGCATCAACACCATATTTTTTTAAAATGGATTGAATACTTTCGGTGGATATATGTTTGTTTAGGGGGTTATATGGATCAAATACAAATACATCTTGTCCAAATTCATTCTTTTCGATACGGATGTCTTCGTCATTAATGCGCACATTTTCTTCATTCGATTTCATGTTATTCTTTAAATAAAATGATATCAATAACTATTTTATAAATTCGTATCTATACCATTTTAGAATAAATTTTATGCTTATCTATTTTTTTTTATTTATATATAGTATAAATGGTTCTAAATACACGCGCATTTAGAGGTTCTGTCCAATCTAGACATATCACTTTCCCTGATCAATTTAACAACCAGGGTGGTGGAAACAAGAAAGCAGGTCTTCCCGGATCCGTTGCTCGCGACTATCACTTCCCTATTGCCCTACGTGTGGCCGGAACACGTAACACTCTATATGATGTGACCAACCCTACTACTGGTCAAGTTGTACGTGGTCTTCGTTTCACATTCCACCCTCATCGCGCCCAGCGCCCTATCTGGAGTACCAAGACCCCCAACTCTTACTTCACCATCCCCGGACGAGGTCTGAAAGGAAGCAGTCCTCCTTTCTAAGTAAATTTAATTGTTATTAAAACGATATAATTAAAATAATGTAGTGTAATACATTATTTTATGAAAATTATCTTGGACGATCGTGAGCAACAATTATATCATCTAGTAAACGAAAAAAATGAAATCCTTGATTTAAAATTAACGATAGAAAAAAAAACATTGCCATTGGGCGACATTGTTTTCGTAGACGATGATGGAAAAGAACTTCTTATTGTTGAACGTAAATCATTAAGCGATTTAGTTGCGAGCATAAAAGATGGAAGATATGACGAACAATCGTATCGTTTAATTCATTCGTCGGGATTATATCGACATCACATTATTTATTTAATTGAAGGTGGAATGTCACAAATATTGAATCCTATAGAAAAAAAAATGATTTATTCGTCCATGCTTACTTTACAACTTTATAAAGGATTTAGCATAATGAAGACTACATCTATGATTGAAACTGCCGAATGGATTATATATAGTGCGAATAAATTAAGTTCAATGGTAAAAAAAGGACACGAACTATGGAGTCCCGAAAGTGCGATTATAGAACAAGTCCCGTCGAATTATTGTTCAGTTGTGAAAAAAACGAAAAAGGACAATGTTACACCCGAAAACATTGGAGAAATTATTTTATGTCAAATACCCGGGATTAGTTCCGTTTCCGCGATTACGATTATGAAAGAATTCAAAACCATTTCGAATTTGATAGATAAAGTAAAAGAGGATCCATTCTGTTTAAATGGGATTATATGTGAAACAAAAGGAAAACAGAGGAAATTAGGTAAAAATGTTATTCAAAACATTGTTGCCTATTTGACTTAAACGTGTGATATTTGGTACAGGACGCGATTGAACGCATTTTTGTATAAGTTTACCCTAAAAATGTATCCCCCCAACCAAATAGAATCCAAAATACATAAACTACTAAAAAGGTGAGTATAAATGTTGTGGTAAAATGAACAAGCAATTTAATATATTTGTGATGATGTGTTTTAAAATCGTTTTTATCTAGATATTCGTTAATATGATCATTAACAACCAATACAACCGCAAAAATTACCGCACTATATAAGGCATTAAAGAAAAAAGCACTCGGATGATGTTTATGATTTAGTTTAAATATTGGCAGTTTCATATTTATATTATATAATACGTTTTTATTTTTCAGTTTGAGTATAATTATTCTTGTAATACAGTTGGAACCGTAGGTGGTTGAACAGTATTTCCTTCATATCGTCCAGAAGCAACCTTTTCAGCAGTAAACATTGCGCCACCCCAATTGGGGTCCATTGGATTGTTACTTAATCCGTCTTTATTTTCAGTTTGAGTAGAATTATGAATTTGATCCAGAACTGTATATTTACCAACATACTGACTCGTTGGATCGAATCCATAATAACCTTGATTATATTGTTTATTATCACGATTGGCGTCATCATATTCGACTAAAGGGGTATGGTTCGATATTGTGGTTTGTTCGAGTTGATCTACCGACACACCATAGTTTCCTAAACTTATCCCATTATTTGTAGGTGGTTTGTTAAATGCTTGAGGTCCCATGGGAGGACTAAATTTAGGAGTAACATTCGTATTGTTTACGAAATAGTCCTGAACAGAACCTAATAACAATGGATCCACATTACCATTACCATATCCGCCTGTTTCACGCATTTTATATACATTTTCACCTTGTGCGTTACTTTCTTCTTGTAAAAACAATACGGGACAATTTTGATTGTATAATTTACGCTGTGTTTCAATGTAATCCTTATATTGGTCCAAACTTTCAAAAAATATAGGATTTTCACCAACTTCTTCGGGCATATTTTTGTTAAACAACATATATTTCCCTCCGCGTTTTATCAATAGTGTCGGACATAAATCACTTGATTCGTTAGTTGTTAGTTCATCTTCGTCCGATGCGGGGGAATTTTGATCATTGTTTGGAGAAATATCGATATTTGATACAGGAACTAGCAATTTGTTTGTTGATGGTGTTCGATTTTCTGATGAAATTCCAGGTGATGGCATACTCTGAGTAATTTCGCGTTCAACCATTTCTTTAGCTAAAGAAGGTGAATTTTGATCTAATCTCGTATTACCCATCCAAGCAATAAATACAAAACCTAAACTAAAAACAAAGACGAAAAATATAATCCACATATTTTCATTTAACCACGATGTTTTCATTCTATATATATATTTAAAATGATAGAAAAAAAGTTTGATATTATTTCTAAGTATAATGTAAATGGGCAATAAACAAACCCGAAACAAAAAGTGCGGGGGTAGAAAAACAAAACGTTTTCGCAAAATGCCAAAAAAAAAAGTAATTGTTGGTAAAATATATGCGGATTGGTGTGGACATTGTAAAACATTAAAACCCCAATGGGAGAATATGAAAAATATTATCAAAACCAACATGGGACGTTCTTTAAAGAATGTAGAATTTGAATTTTCTGAAATGGGGGATACGGAAGATAACCAAAAGAAAAATATTAGTGTAGATCAATTAGTCGAAGAATTCAATAAAAAACATTTTCCCAATGGAGACAAACGCGTTTCGAGTGACGGATTTCCAACTATTTTCAAAATATGTCGAAAAAAAATAGAATATTATAGTGGTCCACGAAACGCAAGTGAAATGTACAAATGGGTGACACAAAAATGTTAATCTAATTTCACTATTTTTGCCATTGCCTTGGTTTGTATATAACGTTCTGATGCCATGGTCCGTCGTCGCAAATTACAACTTAAACATGATATAACAACGTTGTCGCTGTTATGTCCAAAATCATTATTTAATCGTTCCAATGTCCATTGTTTGGGTTCACGAACATTTTCGTATAATAATTCCGTTTCTTCCTTACAATAATAGCATTTACGGTCTGATGTTTTTAGTAATTCGATTACAACTTGTAATGTAACAAATTTTTCTAAACAGAGTTTTTGTTTTAACTTATCTTGATTCATATATCCATTAATTTTGTATTTTAATTGTTGTAAAATAATTTTTTGTAACGTAGATTCATCGTTTTGTAATATAGCATCTATATTTTGATCCGTTATATTGTCAAATTCTTCAACCGCGTTTGTCCAAGAACTATGTTGTGTAATATTTCGTTTTTTCTTCGTTTTTTCTAGTTTAACTCTTTTATTTTTTTCGGTTGATGGAATCAAAATAACCTTTTTATTATCCATTATATAAACCACTGATTTTAAATAGAATATTTTAACCCCGAAAATTATTTTGGTATTAATTATCCCTTATTTTAAACTCGGGTTCATTTTTATATAAAATTGAAATATGATATAACCAACACATATTAATAACAATTACTATAGTTAAAATGTGTTGTTTATCACTCTGTTTAATGCTATGTTTTAGACATAGTTATTGTGCTATGAAATTGTCAGAAGGCACGATAAAAGAAATTGCTACTCTTATTCGTAAAATTCAACCTGAATTAATGCTATTCAAAGGTTGGACCCCACATATTATGTATAACGATGCCATTAAAAAAAAAATGGTATTAAAACTTCGAAACGCATTGAAGCAAAATAATATTAAAGTATTGGATATGAATATGGAAACGGAAGACTATTATGAAAAACAGATTGCGTATTTTATATATAAAATACTATTGAATTATTACGAAAAAACGAATATTGAGTTTGAAATCATTCCTATGACAAAGGACTTTTGTTCGTATAATGTTTCTGAATATATTATTAATTCGTATGAAACAAATATGGACTTATTTCGCACTAATTTCTTGAAATTGAACGAAAATTATTCCATTCCCATTAATACAAGAAACACATCGGAAATTACTGTATTACATGAAAAATTTGAAAAAATCATGTTGGATATTATAGAACATATGGATATGAATTCCATTGTTGAAATTATTAATACACAATATAAACAAATTCAATCTGGAATTGAAGACGAAACACAACAATTACGCAATATGATGTAATAATGAATTTGAATATAAAACAAATATAGTTTATCAAATGAGATAAACATTCTCCTTTATAATATATATAAAGGAGAATACACAATATAATGTTTTCTCAATCACATACAAATGAAGCAACTGAAGATAAAAATGAGAAAAGTACCGAGAAAAAAGAGACTGTTCCGTATATAAACAAGTATAGTAATCAAGTTATATCGAATTCTATTAATTTCAATACACTTGATTCTCTTTTGGAAAAGGAAAAGCAACATAATAAAACGGAACCATGGAACAAGATTGATAAAACAGTGAAAACTCAATTATTACATTCTTTTGCTGAAACATACGGACATGAACATCAATTGCCTATTAAAGAAATCAAGAATTTAAAAGTATTTTTTTCAGAAAGTTTAAACCGAGGAAAGTTACAGAAAAATAAAGATATTAGTTATGATAAAGATAACCGAAAGGTTTTATCTATCCCATCACTTTTTTTTAATAGTGAAAAAAAGCATTTCACGTTACGGATCGTAGACACCAAGCGCGTGTCGACATTAAAATCTTTAACCCCTAAGAAAAACACTTCAATAAAGAATAATTTATAATTTACAAATATTAACTGACATAAAATTGATTAAGTCCGTTAATCTATATATAAACACATACACATATACATATATAAATATATAATGGAAGACATCGACGATAATATAAGTACATCAAGTGATGACACGCAAGAGTCTACTTGTATGTCGTTTTTCGAATCACTCGATGATGACGAATTAATCGATTTAACGACAACATGTTATGAGATTATTGACGAATATGTAGAACAAAATATTCTACATATGTGTGAACCAAACTATTATGACATTATTAATAACGAAATAATGTGCTATTTTGTAGAACTATGGGAAGACGCACAAATATACAATAGTAATGACGACGATGAGACTGGTGAATTTATTTACAAAGTGATAAACGAATATTTTGAAATTATGAAGTGTGATTACCCAAAACGTTCACAATTAGAATATACATCCACATCTTTGGATTTGAAACAATTACATAATCAAATCGACTATTTACGGTCAATGCCACAACCTGAACAGCGTACGCGAGAATGGTATTCATTTCGACATCAATTAATGACTGCCTCTAATTTATGGAAACTATTTGGCACCGACTCGCAATATAATAGTTTAATTTATGAAAAGTGTGGCCCTCTAAGAGATCATAGTGGAGAATCAAGTGGTTATGTAAATATTTTATCTCCTATGCATTGGGGACAAAAATACGAACCATTGTCTGTTATGTTATATGAAAATAAAAACAATACGAAAATCGAAGATTTTGGATGTATACAACACGTAAATTATTCCTTTATTGGTGCTTCGCCCGATGGAATTAATGTAGATCCGAAAAATGATCGTTACGGACGCATGTTGGAAATTAAGAATATTGTAAATCGCGAAATTAACGGGATTCCATCGAAAGCATATTGGATTCAAATGCAATTACAAATGGAAACGTGTGATCTAGATGAATGTGATTTTCTAGAAACCCGTTTCAAAGAGTACGAAAATGAGGAACAGTTTTATCAAGACGAAACGCATACAAAGGGAATTATTTTACATTTTGTGGAAAGACTTAGTATTGGATGTAGTATGGGAGATTCTACAGATAATACAGGTGGATACATGCTTGCGCAACAGCAATCGGGTGGACCAAAATATATTTATATGCCACTTGGTATTGATTTGACAAAAGAATCCGTTGAAAAATGGATCGAGGAACAACGTTTAAAAATCAGACGTAGTTGGAGTCTATATAGTGTGGACTATTGGAGATTGGACCAATATTCGTGTGTATTTGTTGAACGGAACAAAAAATGGTTTCAAAACGCAGTTCCCATTATAGCAAAAGCATGGAACACTATTTTGGAAGAACGAGTTTCCGGATATGAACATCGAGCAGCAAAAAAACGTATTCCAAAACCACTCGCGTTGGAAGTGGTTCAAGGAAATGAAGATAGTAAAATTATTAAGAATCTAAATATGGGAACGGGGGTTTGTTTGGTAAAATTAGATAATGAATAATATATATACAAAATTGAAGGTCTTTTTCAAAATAATGTTTTTATCATAAACAATATTATTTAAACATGCCAAAGAACCATATTCACTATTTTCCATCTTGCACGGTCAAGATCTACAAAGGGATGCCTATATCAAATTCACAATATAGTCATTTCCGGGACATGGATCCAAAAGAGTTCAAGAAGATTTTGGCAAAGCATCTTCAATCCTCTAAAAATACAAAAAAATGACCATTTTATTCGACACATGATGGTCAATATCATTATCTGACCAATGGATATTACTAACGAAATATCGTTAGGACAAAAAATACACACCTATTTTAAAAGGTTAAAAAATAATAAACATGGTTTTGTTGTTTTTTTTCGAAAAATTCTATTATAATTTTATTCTTTTAATGGTTGATTGTAGTAAAGGAAAAAATTTTTCAAAAGAACATAAATAGTATATGAGTATTCTATTTATAGTATGCCATTTGATGACGATGAAATGTATGTAATCAAACGCAATGGTGAAAAAGAAATTGTATCGTTTGATAAAATATTGCAGCGTATTAAAAATACCGCAACCGAAGCAAATATTCAATTGAATTTTACATCACTTACCATGAAAGTAATTGATCAACTATATAATAATATTACTACCACCCAAATTGATGAAGTAACGTCCGATCAATGTGCTTCGCTAGCATCCACACATCCGGATTATAACAGTCTGGCTGGAAGAATTATAGTATCAAATCATCAAAAAAATACATCATCTTCTTTCAGTGAGGTTGTTAAACAATTATATCATTTTAAAGATAAACATGAAAAAAAGTCATCGTTAGTATCTGAAAAATTGTATGATTTTGTTATGAAACACCCAGAAGAATTAGACGAACTATGTGATTATAATCGCGACTATTTGATTGACTATTTCGGTTTCAAAACATTGGAACGAGCATATCTAATGAAGATAAACAATGTGATTGTAGAAAGACCTCAACATATGTGGTTACGTGTCTCCATTGGTATTCACGAAGAAAGTATGGATAAAATTAAAGAGACATATTTTTATATGTCAAATAAATATTTTACACACGCGACTCCTACATTGTTTAATTCTGGAACACCTAGACCCCAATTATCGTCCTGTTTTTTATTGGCAATGGAAAACGATTCGATTGATGGCATTTATAACACTTTGGGTGATTGTGCCAATATTTCCAAATGGGCGGGAGGCATTGGTCTTCATATTCACAATGTTCGTGCGACCGGAAGTCATATTAGAGGAACAAATGGCACGTCAAATGGTATTGTTCCCATGTTACGAGTATTTAACCATACAGCCAAATATGTTGACCAAGGAGGTGGAAAGCGTAATGGAAGTTTTGCTATTTATTTAGAACCATGGCATGCAGATATTGAAATATTTTTACAAATGCGTAAAAATCACGGCGATGAAGAATTAAAAGCGCGCGATTTATTTTACGGACTTTGGATTCCGGATCTATTTATGGAACGTGTAAAGACAGATGGCAATTGGACACTCATGTGTCCCGATGAATGTCCGGGTTTGTCTGAGGTATATGGGGATGCGTTCAAAGCACTTTACGAATTCTATGAAACTGAACATAGGGGACGTGTTACGATGAAAGCGCGCAAATTATGGTTTCAAATATTGGATGCTCAAATGGAAACTGGAACACCTTATTTATGTTATAAAGATGCGGCCAATCGAAAAACGAATCAACAGAATATTGGCATTATTAAGTCTTCCAATTTATGTACTGAAATCATGGAAGTATCGAATAAAGAACAAAGTGCTGTGTGTAATTTAGCAAGTATTGCTTTACCTTCATGTATTGATTATAGTACAGAACCACCTTCCTATGACTTTGATAAACTTCACGAGGTTGCACGGATTGTAACACATAATTTGAATAAAGTAATTGATGTAAATTTTTATCCAACGGATAAAACACGCAATAGTAATCTTTTACATCGACCAATTGGCATTGGTGTTCAAGGACTTGCTGATACATTTATTCAAATGAATTATGTATTTGATTCTCTGGAAGCAAGACAACTCAATAAGGATATTTTTGAAACCATTTATCACGCTGCTTTAGTAGAATCGTGTACAATATCAAAACTAGATGGTCCTTATAGTAGTTTTGATGGTTCACCCGCAAGCAAAGGAATATTACAATTTGATATGTGGAATGTAAAACCGTCTGATAAATATGACTGGGATAGTTTAAAGCAAAACATTATATATTATGGATTACGAAATTCATTGTTATTGGCACCTATGCCAACCGCATCTACATCGCAAATTTTAGGATATAACGAATGTATTGAACCAATTACATCGAATATTTATAGTCGCCGCACGATTGCGGGTGAGTTTATATTAGCCAATAAATATTTGATGAAAGAACTCATTGATTTGAACTTATGGAATGAAAGAGTGAAAAATTCTATTATTGCCAACAATGGTTCGATTCAGCAAATCGATGTAATACCGGAACAAATACGCAACAAATATAAAACAGTCTGGGAACTACCCATGAAGTCATTGATCGACATGGCTGCTGATCGAGGTGCTTTTATTTGTCAAAGTCAATCATTGAATTTGTGGTTGGAAGATCCCACTTATAATACATTAACGTCTATGCATTTTTATGCTTGGACAAAAGGTTTGAAAACGGGCATTTATTATTTGCGGCGTCGCGGAAAACATCAAGCACAACAATTTACAATTGAACCGGAGAAAGACGAAGAAACACCAGAATTCGTTTCGCAAGAAGAAGAAGTGTGTGAAATGTGCTCTGCCTAGATAAAATTGAATGCTTTTTTGTATTTTACTGGAAGGTAAAATTGAAAACTTGAAGAAGTAAACAACCATGCAACTCAACAACTTTTACGAACGCGACCTTTGGACCGAATGGTCCAAAAGAATGGCACTCTTTGCGAATTATAAGATAAGACGCCATTATTATCCTCAGAACATGGATACTTACTATGACATCGAAAAACGCATGGTGTCTCTAAGAAGAGAGCAGATCAACAATGCCAAAAAAATGTTCAGCAACCTGGATGATGTAAGACTTCGTACCTCTCATTCTCAGTTGTGGAAAATGAGGTGTGATCCGATCAAAACCCACGACGAAGAACCATCTTACTGGTTGTCAAGTGAGAATATTGAAGTGTTCTTAGAGAAACTCGCGATTTTCGAGAACGAGCGCCTCGAATTCATGTACGATAAATTGGCACAACTGAACGCAGCCAAGGCACTTTTACGATTACGCGAAACAACGGTTAAAGAAGAGAAACAGAAAGTGGGTAAGGAAAAGAGGGCGAAAACGATTCGCGATAGGAAGGTTCAGGAACCCGTTCGTCGTTCTAATCGAGTACAACAAAATAGAAAAAGAGAGGTATTTGCCCAAGTAGATTGATTTTGTATTATTTTAATAATTTAACTAAGTTTGTTTTTTTCATAAAATTGAACTATTTTTCCTGTATTTTCATAGTTTTATAACAAAAAATATGAAAAGTAATTGCGTCATTTGTTTTGAAAACGTAGATTCTACTACTCTCATCAAGAAATGGGAGTGTCCTCATTTATTTCACGAAAGTTGTATTGAACATTGGGATCATGATTGTCCTCTTTGTAGAAATACGAACATTATTCTTCCGGAAATTACTTGGACCCTTTCCCACAATCCAGAATGCCCATTATGGATGAATCAAATTCAATCTTTGGCACATACTGTTTTAGAAAGCAAAATTCCATTGTATCATTCTTTATGGAAAGACCAAGATTGTATTACAAATCAACACAATATGTGTTATTATCAAATGAATCCAACAAATAAAGGGGAAATTATTGGAATATGCGAAGATTGTAATACTTGCCAAAAGTTTGTATAATTGATTCAATCGTTTATAGAAAATAGAAAAAATCGTCTTCGTCTTTTTTGTTCTTGGACTTTTCAATATAATTTGTCACTAAAGGACATTTGGAATAAACATAACTATAACTTCCCTGGTCCAAGACATACGTTTGATTTGTTAATTTGGGTGTACAATATACATCCACCATTTCATCAGCACAATTTTCTTGGATTGTTTTTTTACCAAACAACCACCAGTCATTATAAGTATTCAATTTAAAATCTCTTATGGTAATACCTATTTTGTTCGCCTGCATTTCCGTAAGTTCTTCGCCAATTTGTTTAATAAATTCTACATAACTTTCTATTTTCGCCTTTTCATCACTAACCCCGTAACTGATTTGATGTTGCATCAAAGTCGAAAGGGGTGTCACGTATCTTTTTTCACATGATTGTAAAATAACGAATCCCATACTGATTGCTTTTTGCGCAATACAAGTAAGATTGTGTTTTTGGATTTCATTCACAATTTTATTTCCTGCGTCAACAGATCCCCCATTCGTGTCCAAGAAAACATACAACTCGGTCTTCGTTGTGCGACGATTTAGATCAAATACAAAATCGGTTGCTAATTTATCATTTATTTCTCCGCGAAGCAATAATGTATTATTTGTGTCCAATAATATGTCTTTAGCACTTGTAAATACAAGTGCCGAACAAAAAAGTAAAGATGTTAAAAATGGAATGTACATTTTACTATAAAGAGATAAAAAATTGGTAGGCAATACAAAACTGCTAAATCCACCATTCGATTGACTCTATTTAATATTCGAATATTACACACTTACTTTTCATGATGAAATATTTCCGATTTATACCCACGCGTACTAATATCAAACTTGAAACGCATTTTCACAAAACACCTCAAACAAACATACGTATCGATGAGCGAATCGTGTAAATTCAGCGGCGCCTTTGTTTCAAACAAATATTCGTATAATTCCGACAATTTGGGACTTTTGTAATAAGTTTCTCCCTTATTATCTTTACGTTCGATTTTACATATATTTTTGCTTTTGTACATAGTACAATAATTTTGTTTGTTTTCCTCTTTTTCATAAGATGGCAAGAACACATTTTCTACATGAAATGGTTCCAATGATTCGGCATAACGTTTCAATTCCAATTGAATCATACGTCGATCAAAATATATATTGTGCGCTACAATCGTATCACAAATCATATAGTCTTCACAAAACTCTTTTAACGCTGCGTCCATAGATATCCCAGTGTTACACATATCACGATTGATGCCAGTGATTTCTGTAATTATCGAAGAAATTTCTACATGTTGTGGAATATTTATGTATTGATTGTATTCTTTAGATACTCTCCAATTACTCGTTTCAAAGATTACATAACTTAATTGAATTACATGGGGTAATTCTTCAATGGGAACTTCTTCCCCCTTTTTTGGTAAGAGACCCGTTGTCTCCACGTCAAATACCAGGACACGTTTGATGTTTCTACTTTGATTCATTTTCGTATTTTGCTATTCACAACAAAATATGAACTTATATCAATTTTATGCGTTTACGCGATATTTTTTATATATTTCTTGGAGTTTATCATCATCATCATCTTTTGCTGCTTTAATCGACTCATTATAATAAGAAAATGGTATTTTAGTTTCCTTGTCTTGGACTGAAAGGTTTTTAAACTTTTGTTTATAAATATTGAAATCGCAACTCTCATAATGTTCTACTTCTAAATCATCTAACTTTACCGATTCATTTGTTTCTATTTCACTCTTCATACGATGAGGACCAAAGCAAGATACATCCGACGATACGCGACCCCCGCTTTTTCCATTTGCGTAACTCACACACCCCGAATCCTTCGTTCCACATTTAGCAAATTTCGACGCATTGAAACAATTGTCCTCTTTTCCAGGAATTTTATCGAATTTGGCCTCAATATTTTGTATCCAAAATGTGCGAACATCTTCGGGTAAGTCTTGGACTTTCTTTAAATCTCCTTTTAAAATTTCATCAGAATCAATATGTATCAACCATTGAACATTATTACCATCCAATTTTGCTAATTCGAACGCTTGGTTTACCCATTTGTTTTGTCGTGTTTGGATTTCATCATACTCATTCACTCCTGTTGATTTTCCAACCTTTACTGTAACATCTGGTTGTGATTCTAAATACTCTTCTAAATCAGGGGTTTCTTCTAAACGAATATAAAAATGCTTAATACCCAAGGTGCGGTGTTTTTCTAACCACGTATCTATGTTTTTCGGGTCTTTGATCATTGATACAATTCCTACATCTGAAGAATATTTAGGCGTTGAGTCCAAGAAGTTTTCTTGGATTTCCTTAGATTTCCACGTTAAATATTTAGTAACTACAATGTAAAATATAGTTAAAATCGCAAAAATAGCCAAAATAGTTGCAAATAATATCCACGGTTTGTAAAAACGACTACGGGAAATTTTCATTATCTAACATAAAGTGACAAATAATTTGTTCCTATATTATATATTAAAATGAGTGATTCGAATAATCCGATTGATCAGATTCCGCCAACTACGAATAATGATGCTGCTCCTGCTATAGATACACGTGTTGTAGGCATGGACCTAACTGCCAATCTAGGCGGTTTAACTAAAAACATGGTTGCTATTGCGTGTCAACACAAAGGTGATTCCGAATCATCAAGTGCGATAAACAATTTTAAAAAGGATTTGAAGGTATATACATCTGTAAAAATTGTTGCAGCACGATCAGCTGATGTTATAAACTTAAATAAAAACGCTGGTACTGATCTAGGTGCAGATGTAAAATGTCATGTATTAGACTCCGGGGAGAATCGTAATCTAACCGAATCACCAGATAAACTGAATTCTGCGAAATTATTTGCTTTAATTAAATCGGCAATTTCTAGTGATACTGATGTAAGCACTGGAATAGTTCGTTCTTCTAAACGTACTGATATTGCTGCGCTAGAAAAGGAATTAAGAGATCTTTCAAAACTAGATTTAAAATTTGCTGCTGGAGCGAATGCTTGTACACAACTTGTATTTGGTTTTGACGACGCCGGCGGAGAAGTGAAGAGTGTAATTGGTCGCATTCAATCGGTAGGAGCAGCAACTGGAGGAAGCGGTGTCCAAACAGGTGACTTTAACATGGTTCTAGAGGGTGATAAATATATAATTTCTGCCGGTAAGGACAGTGCTCCTATGATTACTACTTTATTGAAGAAAATTCTTGGATTGACAAAAGAGATTGAAGTGAAAGAACCCGAAAAACCAGAAAAACCTGCTGGTGCTGATGCTGCTGACGGTAATTCTACCAATCCTATTGATGCTGATAATGCTACTGGAGGTGGTGGTAAAACGAAACGTAGAAGAAATAAAAAGAAGGGTACACGTAAACATAAACCTAAACGCACAATGAAGAAGCGTAAATCATCACGTAGACGTTCTAGCAAAAAATAAATACATATAATTCGAATAAGTAATATATGTATTACATGACATGAAAACAATCATTTTTCCAATATAAAGATTTCCAACTAGGAATCATTTCTCCAAATTGTTCCGTAATGTTTTTCTGTAACGGGTATTGTTCTATAAATTTAGAAATCCCTTTTTTATGAATTAAATATGCTTTATTGTCTATTTGTAACGATAGATCATACAATTCTGTATGATTACTAATGGATTTATTATTCATAACAAAAAACTTGGGAGGCATATACAATTGAATACATTCAGATCCCTTTTCTTCGGCATTTTTTATAATATCTTCATAATTTGCTAGGAATTTATCTATATTCAATAAAATAGAACCATCCAATACAAGATTCCAATCATGATTACTTTTCTCTAAAATTTTATTAAAAAGCAACATATGCGATAAATTTTCACCCAAAACACTTGGATTGTCTTGTAACAAGTTTACATAATTTGTATGAAAGTAATTTTTGTGAACAGAAAAATCTGAAAATATTTGATAATGTTCACAACTTTGGATCCCTGGAAAATACTGTAAATGAATTTTCTGATTAATAGTGTTAAAATTATCAATATGTTTAGAGTTATTTGATTGAACAATCATCCATAATGTGATCTCTTTCATTTTATATTGAAAACATAGAAAGTTTTTATATGTTTTTATTATAAATGAGTATTCAGGCAAATAATATACAATATTCCAGTGGAAATATTCAAACCTGTAGTTTAGTAATAGATTCAAAGGTATTCCAAATTCAATATCAAGATGGTAGTTATAATGTCTCCTCTAGTGGAGAAGCAACTGGTGAAAGTGGTGCTCAACCACAAGCATCTAGTAATGTTGGACAAAATATAGGTCAGGGAGCATCAACCGCCACAGCATCAACAACAGGAACAACCGGAACAGGAACAACCGGAACAGGAACAACCGGAACAGGAACCACCGGAACAGGAACCACCGGAACAGGAACCGCCGGAACAGGAACATCAACAACAATCGAAACCACAGAAACACAAAACGATAAAAAAGGTAAAAAAACAATAAGTGCTAGATTATTAAATAGAGAATTATTCAAAAGCAAATAAGTTTACAAAATGTTATGTTACTTATAACTGTTTGGTCCATGTTTCAATATTAGTTTGTTTTTCTTGAAATTGTTGAATAAACGTTAAAACTTCTTGTAACCATTTTATAGAAGTTTGATTATTATAATTCGAAACATCCACGTTTTCGTTTACATTCAATTGTAAAACAGGTGTGTCGGTATTTTCAAACCAATTTTTATGAAAATCATGACATGTTTGTAAATATTCTAAAGTAATTGTCGATTCCCCATTTCGAGAACGTTCTTTTACACGTTCAAAGCAAGTTTCTGGAAGTGCGTCAATATGAATAATTCCGTCTAATTTGAAATTTCCTTCATATTCTTGAAAATATTTATCGTAAATAGTGTACATCAATTGATCCATTAATCCATCACGATGTAACATCTTAGCAAATATATGTTTGTCTGCTTCTAAAGAACGTTCACAAATAATACCCTTACAATTTGGATTTTCTCTTACAATACGCTTTAATTCTTGATATCGGGTTGTAAATGCCATTATCTGAAAAGCAAACGCATATTTTTTTGGGTCTTCATAAAAGTTTGCCAATACTGTTTTTCCATTTTCATCTACAATTGTGTCCCAAATATGAACAGGTTCTTTCAAGAATATCCATCCAGCTTCTTTTTGTAAAACATTCTCTAAATGTTCAATCAAAGTTGATTTTCCGGCCCCAATATTTCCTTCAAGTGAAATTAAAATAGGATTTCCCATATTATAATAAATAACGATTTTTATTATAATTATATAACGGAGTTCTTCAATTCAATTTTATTTAATTTAATTACCTTCTATTTTTGCGAGTTCCTTTTGAACGACGGCGACGGGTGTTCTTTGTCATTTTTTTCATACCACGCTTCATGGTTTTTCTAGTTTTTCTAGCAACACCTACGACAACATTACTCCCTTTATTGTATACTTTCTTTGCGTCAGTTAGTGCATCCTTAAATTTATAAGAAGCACTTTTTTTGCGACCATCCTTAAATGTTTTTTTAACAGTATCCAACCAAGTACTCATTTATATAATACTACGAGATAAAAATGAATAGACAAATATACATAAATATAAAAATTATAAAAATAGAAATGGTATTGTCAGATAAACAAAAATGGAAACATATCCCAAATATATCAAAACCTATAAAAATAAAAAGATCTATATCATTTGATACTAGTGTAAACGTCATACTTATCCCGGAAGCAAAAGAATATGAAGATCTGAAACACTTGTTATGGTACAATGACGAAGAAATGTATGAATTTTTAATTATAGAACGAGAATTTCATAAACAAGAAAAAGAGCAACAACAAAACGAATTAAATAATATGCGCAATGAAGAAATATACACAATTATGTTAAGTTATTAAGCAAAGAATTTTGTAATTGTTTGCATTCCCGTTTGAGAATGTTGAATCTTTGTCAAGAACTTATCGAATAGCAAAGTTTTTACTTTTGCTGAACAATATTTTTCCTTCCTTTTCATAAACAATTCCATGTCACTTATTGTGTTTTCAAGATTGACCATGTCCTTTTTGAATGTTTTTATTGCCCCCGTTTTTTTCTGATAAGACCAAATATGTTCTAATGCTAATCCAAACAATTGTTGTAATGGTTTCATCAATTGATTTGTAATATAATGACTATAATCAATGGTCAAATTATTTTGTACAATATATTCCGGTGTTTCGATCTTATTGCCCATTAATGCTTTTTTATCCTTGTTGACAACGAATACAAATTTCATACGATCGCCTGGTTTGGGACGATTTCCTGGATCTCGTTTTCCTATTTTTTCAGCAAGAACCCAATGACCAATCTGCATGGGATTTTTATAATCACTACGAAGTGCCTTCGTAATGGCTAATTTTTCCATTGGAACAGTACCTTCAATTAAATTGTTCAATGATTGATATAAATATTCAATCGCGTCTTGAATATTATCGCTTTTCATCAATATGTTCAAAATACCACCGTACGTATCTTTTAAATAATCGCATGAATCGCGACGTTTTAACGATAAACCCATATATTTCATATCGCCTTTATGGGGGTCTTCTTCATACAACATACCTACGTAACGCTTCTTTGAAAGCAAGATAAATGGCATGAGCGTTTTTTCATATTCTAAGCATTGAGGTGCTTTCAAGAATTGTGTACATAAGTTGGCGGCTTCTTGTGCTAATTCAATAGTTATTTCGAGTGCTTTTTGACCCCGTATTTTCTCACCGGTTTCAGGGTCTTCCAAATTAAATGTGAAGAATACGGAATCTGTATCACCATAAATATATTCAGCTCTACATTTCACCAAACCGTAATCTTTTGTTTTGCATACACGGTCCCCATATACCTCTTCAACCATACGTTTCGCATATATAATCATCATACGACCAGTGGCAGTAGTTGATGCCGCAACATCTTGTTCATAAAATGTTGATGTTCTAGCACCACATTGTCCATAAAGAGAGTTTGCTGTCACCTTGTAACCGAGTTGTCGCTTGTCCAAAATGTTCTGCATAAATGGATCGGGTTCTGTCTTAATTTTTTTACGTGTTGCCTTTCGCGCTTTCAACAATTCCTCCAAAATAGATGGCATAATCGATTTTTGATCATCTGGTAATTGTGCCCATCGACACATCTTTTTACCACTAATTACTTTTTCGGCGCGAGAAGTAGGCGTTTTGCGACTGTATTTGTATGTGTCAAATTCAATGTCAATATATTCATAACCGGGCAAATTGTCGTAAATATAATTACCCTTTTTGTCTTTTTCACCGGTTTCTTTGACCAATATGCCCGATAAATCATATTCTTTTGACCATACCTTGGAATCATGACTATAATTTTGACTAATCATGGAAGATGGATAAAGCGACGCATAATCTACACAAGCAACTGGATTATCCATATACATTGAGCATTTGGGTGGCAACACAATTGCTCCTTCGTATCCATCCCCATTTGATGTTTTTTCCAAATCGGGCATCAATGTATCCTTCTCTCTACATTTCTTTGCCACATAACTTGTCAATTTAATACCTTGACCTCGAAACACCAGGAATGAAATAGGAACACTACAAATGCTCGACATCTCAACATATCCAGTTAATACGTCAATTTTCGACATCAAATGATGGACCAAGTTACAATCTTGAATACAATATTTCGCAACAATAGCGCGGTCAGAATCTGAACCATTTGCCAGACGGAAAATGTCTTGTGGTGTTACATCGTCTTTTGCCATGCCCCATTTAATATTTTTCTTTGTCGATTCGTCCAATTGCGTTCCCCCAATAACAATCACGTTGAAGTTTTTGCCATTGTGCTCTTTATTTTCAATAATATCCAACACTTGGAATTTCTTCCCATTTTTATAATAATCGCTAGTGAAACTGCTCAATTCAATATGAAGATAATCGCCAACATGTAACCCCGCCAAATTATTGCTATATAAATCAGTAACTTCACCGTGAACATCATCTGAGCGATGATCCACATGCTTTACACTATCGCTAATATATTGACCAGCCACATCATCTAATTTATACGATGTTAAATTGAAATCGCGTCGAAAGTAAGTATACATATCAATTTGTAACCGTCCAGTTGTTTTATAAAATCGCAAATCATATTCACCGGTTGCCAAAACAATTTTGGTATTTTCAATCGACATTTTGTTCTGAGAATCGACTTTAGCACACATTTCATTCTTCACTCTCGATAGTTTCAAGAATTCCGACGCACAATTGTTCTCTTGTGCTCTACGAAAGAGGAACTCATAATCAAACCCAAATATATTATAACCTATGATGACATCGGGATCCTCCTTTTGAATTAATTTTTGCCAGTTTATCAAAACATCCTCTTCTGTTTTGACACATTCGATTTGTGCCCCTGGAACATCAGTACATCCGCCTAATACCAAACAATGATTCAAATAGGGTTCCTTTTCTCCATATTTCAAGAAGGTTGAACCTATAAATGTCACTTTATCACCTTCCAAATTGGGGAAAAGTCTCAAAGGATGTCCCATTGGGACACTGTCGTCATCGTCGGGTTGAATCATGATATTCACCACCTTGATCTTGTCTTCACGTTCATATTTAGAACTTAGCAAAATATCAATTAGTTTATACTTAATATCGGACTTTTTCAAAACGGTTTTCTTCGGTTTCATTTTATTCCATATTGGAACAGAATCGGTTTCCTGATTTTGACCCCCATTGTCACCGCATGTTTCACTTACTGACTCCAGATGCTCTTTCATTGTTTCAAACGATTCTTCTATATCCAGTCCTTCTAGTGTTTTAAAGTGCATAATTTCGGTAATACATTTTTCCAATAATATTTTAGTAGACGACAACACTTGTTTTTTTGACATAGGAGATTTTGGATAAACTATATCCACATTTTCAAAACTGTCATATCCAAAAGCAGTTAAAATACACCTTTCCAATAATTTGTTCCCATTTTCACTGGTAATTTTTTGTGATGAATTTGCGCGACGCATAAAGACATCGACAATATTCATGGCCAATCTTTTATATGTTTTAATTGGCAGTGGAAAATCGCCGTGACTACTACTCGCCTCAATATCAAAACTACATATTTTGTAAGGAACAATGGTTTCTTTTTGAGGCATTGATTTAATATCATTACATTTACAAACATATTCATACTTACATGTGGTTGTTTTTACGGGTGGAGTAGAACAGAGTTTTGTGTTTACAAATATCCACCCCGAAGGACTCACATTATGAATATGAAAATATCGTAGCAAAGGCGGAATTGTGCTCTCGTATAATTCCAAATAGGTGTCGTTAAAGACATAATCTTTCCTTTTTCTATAATTTCCAGTTAATTTCTTTTCGGCTTCATCCAAATATGTGTACCATAAATTACGAACTCTGTTCAATGTAGTGGTATTTTCTAAAGTTAATTTAGCAAATTGATGACTATTACCACCACTGAACCCATATAATTTATGACGATCTACTAATTCAATTGATCGAATACTTTTGCTATGATATTTACCGACCTTTTGTTGAATATCTCTCTTCAATTCCTGTACATCATTTTCATCCCAATCGTCGCCAACTTTAATATAAAAGAAGGGTTTGTAATCATTTAAATACACACAGCAAGTTTCTCCTTTTTCATTAATTCCGAACATTTGAATGATGAAATTTTCTTGCTCATTCCATTTTGCTTGATCGTCACTATCTTCACTCATAGAGTCGTCATTTTTAAACAACTCACCTTTCCTGTTAAATATGTGAAAATCGACCAGGCGAAACGATTTTCCAACACGTTTGATGATAGTTTTCTTCATATTATGTATGTTAATTTATTTTTATTTAGTTTTTAATGAATAATTTAGTTGTTTCAATTTTATATAAGTCCATTATATAATGAAGCAATTGTTTTTATTCGGATGGACGGTATTATTATTTATTATCTGTTGCCCAGGAGTCATATTAGAACCATATAAATGTAAAACTATCGCCTTACTATTACATGGTATAATATTTACTGTTTTATATATAATTATGTATAATCACATGTCTACTTTAATTGAAGGATTAGAAACAGAAACTACAGATAAATTTGATGAAGTAAAAGAGAAATTGTTTAAGGAGTTGAAAAAATTAGAGAAAGACAAATTATCTATTCAAGAACAAGGTGAAAAAACGCAAGAAATTTTCGACAATTTATTTAGTAATTGGTCAGAAGATGATATTCAGACGTTTCAAACAAAATATGAAAAATATTTTAGAGAAAACTTTGAAATTGGCGACGATGAAAATATGGAATATCTATTAAACAACGCAACTCCTGAAAAGATTAAATTTATCGATTCCCTTTCCCAAAAACATCAAGATGCTTTAGAAAAAATATATAATTCCATGGACCAGGATAAAATAGATAAATTATTGAACTTAGAAAACGATCAATTCAATAAAGTTTTGAGTGAAATTATCGAGAAACAATAATTACCATAAAACATATATAAAATCATATATGTTTTATTCTATAAATGAATAGTAGTTGTGTAAATTATTTGCCTGTACATGAAAATATACAAACAAAATTAGATGGATTTCTGAAAAATAGAAAAATACCGCATTTATTGTTTCACGGTTCATGTGGTACAGGAAAGAAAACAATTGTATATGAATTTATTCACAAAATATATGACAATGATAAATACAAATTAAAGACGAATGTTATGTATGTAAATTGTGCGCACGGAAAAGGAATCAAATTTATACGAGAAGAGTTAAAATTTTTTGCCAAAACAAATGTACAATCAAATAAAGGCATTCAGTTCAAAACAATTGTATTATTTAATGCCGATAGTTTAACCATTGATGCTCAATCGGCAATGCGACGTTGTATTGAATCGTTCAGTCACAATACGCGTTTTTTTATTATCGTAGAGAATAAACATAAATTATTAAATCCAATTTTATCTCGATTTTGTGAGATATATGTTCCTGACAATATTCAAGAAAATGGAAAGTCGCTTAATTTACATCAACATCATTTACAATCTATATATGGTATAAAACCTGATTCTTTCGAATGGGTTTCGCAAATAATTAACAAATTAGACAAAACACCTTATCAATGGGTTCAAATTGTGAATACAATTTATGAAAATGGATATTCCTGTATAGAGACGATTAATTGGATAAAACAAACCCATTTATTATCTGAAGTTCAAAAATACGATGTAATTATGTATTTTCATAAAATTAAGGCAGAATATAGAAATGAAAAATTACTTATGTTTACTATATTTTTCTATTTAGACACCTTCGTTTCAAAGTAGAAAAACAAATATAAATATTATGTAAAAATGGATGATTTTGTAATTTCCAATTTACAAGAATCGCGTAATGAATGGTGTAGTCGTTTAGTAAGTATTTTCACACCTTTGGTAGAAGAAGGATTGAAGTCTATCTTTGATGAATCGTGGAAAATTTGTGCCGATACTGACGAAATGGGAAAGTATTTAATGACTTTTCAGAATTTGATGTCCCGCATTCCAAAATGGAATGCTACTATTATTGAAGACGAGCGAAAACGAATCATTGAGCGTTCAGGATGTAATTATTTAGAAGATTTGATCACATGTGTCCATATCATTCAACTTAAAGTTCTTACTTGTATTCGTGTAGGAAATAAACAGAAGAAAATTGACATTGATATACCAAAACTTGACCCTTTTGTTCATAAAATCTATATTAATACTGCGCGTCGCGTATATAGTAACGTATACTTATTTGAGAAAAATATTAGTCCTCTTCAAATCCAAAAGAACGCGCGTGAATTAGAAATGATTATTCAAGAAGCAATTTTAACTACGATTCGCGAAAGTATTCCTACCGAAGCCATTATTCGCGCTTATATGGATGAAAGCGTGGAGCAAGAAGAGGAAGTCTTTATTGAAAATATGAAAGAACCCGAACTTGTCAAACCTGGGTCAAATGAAGACGAAAATATGGAAAGTGAATCCAAAGATTTTGAAGAAGAAAAGGAAGTTATTCCGGTAACACCAACGATTAAGAATATAGATGACGAAAAGGTTGTTACTACACTTACATTTAACGATATAGATTCTGCCTTGACATCAAATAATGAAGAAGAAAAAATAGAAGCGCCGAAAACACTAGAACGATTAGAAGATATTAGTGTATCAAGAGCACTCGAACGAAGAATGGAAGAAGAATCCGATTCAGATGATGATGATCGTATTCAAATCCATACAGACACCATGGATTTGACCGGATTTGATGTGTTAGACGAACCTCGAAAGAATATTGAAAGTGCTGATATATTTTTAGAGGCGGAAGAACTCCCTTAAATATTCCAGATCATGAAAAAATGAACTACTTCATGCGGGTCTAATTCATGTGGAGCAATTAAAAATCTGCTTGGTATATTCATAGAATCTATAATATTTTCTTTAATTGTAATTTTAGTATCATTATACGAATGAACAATATTATTTGAAATCCATTTACTATATATTAGTGAAAATAACGAAATCCATAATAAAAATGAGTCCATATTTATTATGTTGTAAAATCTTTAACTTTATTCAAAAAATCAATTCGTTAAAAAAAAAGGTAACAAAATCATCATACACATATATTTAGGAAGATGGACGATATGTTTATTGTTGCTATATTTATTACTGTTGCCTTTTGTTTGGCAAAATTCATAGAGGTAAAATATTTCCATGATGAAATGAAACCGTTGAAAGATGTTGTTCGCGATTGTGTCTTGGTATTGATGAGTTCGTTAGGCGGTTCTTTTTTATATTTTAATTTTCAAACGTACATTCGGGATTTTTTCAATGTAGTTACAGAAACAAAGGTATTAAATAATGCGACTACAGAAGTATTTACGGATACTCCCAGTTTTTAAACCATAATATAAATTTACCATTCCGAATCCCAGGAGTTGTCTGAATTAAAGTAATTTTTTAAGTACTCTTCCGAAATTACATCTTCTTTATTTTCTTCATTTTTATTTTCTTCATTTTTTTTATCAAGACGCTGTGAACGACTTTTCGATCTTGTTAGGGCAGGTTTTGTATAGTTAATCGGTTTCGGATTCGGTTTCGGTTTCGGTTTCGGATTCGGTTTCGGATTAGAATGCGCGATATTATACTTTTCTATATACAAGAATGTGTATGTGTTTCCAGAAAGCATGGTTATATTAGTAAATTAAATGTATATTTTCAATAATTATAAACGTCAAATCTTTTCAATTTTGTTTGATTGTATATCAAATAAAATTATTTATGAATATAACACGGTAAATCGTCTATAATTATATTTTTTTCCGACATTTCTTCTACTAAGAATTGATTAAAATAATCATATGTTAATTGTGCTTCTGGAGTATGTTGATGAACACTGCGAGCAATCATTTTATACAATTTAAAATTAGGATATCGTTCGTCACCATCACGTTTATATAATATATTTTTACCATTATCATCTAAACACCATCGTTTTATAGTTTGTTGTAGTTGATCTAACTCTTCATCCTTGTCGTCAATATCCATGACAAAATCGAACAGGGAAGATCCTAAACGGCATAAATCAAAACTATTGTTTGGTTCTAATCTTGGACGTTTTGAATTCATAAATGGTTCGCAATTATATTGCGTTGCCGCATCCCCATCTTTGGCAAAACTATCACTACAGAATGTTTTTCCTTGGAATTTAAAAATTGCTCGTCCAAAATCAATGATTTTGAATATTTTACCATATGTTGGCACTTTATAATGCTTTTTATCATAAGTATAATATAAAAATTCTTCGTTTGTTTCGACATACATAATATTGTTTGTATGTAAATCATTGTGTGTAAAAGAGAACATTTTTTGATAAATCATTAAAATCATTACTATTTGAAATAAAATACTAGCACCTATTTTTTCATCTACCTTTTCATTCGCAAACAAATCATCTAATGTTCCGTCGCATTTCTCCATACAGATCATTTGTACTGGGTAATTATGAATATACGCAAACAATTCTTCATCATCTTCGTCATCTTCATCATCTTCTTCATCATCTTCATCATCTTCTTCATCATCTTCATCATCTTCATCATCTTCATCTGTTGAAGATACACTATTTGTCTCACTTCCCTCTTCTGAACTATAATTCAATTCACTATTAGAATCGGACGACATACTTGTCATAGAAGAATTTTTAGATGATTTGCTGTAAATTGTTTCAATATCATCATCATTGTCTTGGACATTTTGTTCATCTAATACAGACAAGTCGTCAACTTCAATATCCAATGATTCATTGCCAATATCCAATTTTTCTTTATTCTTACGTGAATTTCCAAGAAGAGGGAACAATTTGAATTGTGTATTCGTATTATCGTCTCCAATGTAAAATAATTTACCGATATTGTTATTAAAAAAAGAAGAATTTTGCATATATTCCAAATCATCGGCTATATCGACCCTAAATTTTTCTTGGATTCCTAAATAGGATCCATAGTAATCTATTCCATGGGGCATATTATGATGATTTAAAACAATACTTGTTAAAAAACAGAAAAATCCATCAATATAAGAAGCATTATGATGATTTAGTAATTTAGGATGACATTGATTTATATCACTTTCTAAAGAAGGGAGTGTTGTAATTCTAACATCGTCCACATCATATTTTCCGATCATATATCGATAAGGGTCCAAGAGAGGTGAAAATTTCATAAAAACTGCTTTTTCTACTGATATATTTTCATTTTCTTGGACATGTGTTAAATCCATGATATGAAATTTTTGGTTAAACGATATTGTCTCGAAATTGTTTTGGTTCATTTCAAAAAATAATTTATGTAAAGGTTGATATTGTTGTAATTGTTTTATACTGTATGGATTATAATCATGAACTATATCATTATTTTCACTATATTGTTTTCCTAAAATAGATAAATCTAACGATGGATTTTTATTATAGTGAAGTTTGAATTTAGACATATAAGGTGTATTAATACAATTTTCAAGAAAAATAAACGTGAAAACGTCGTATTTATTTCACAAATTTAATGTCATAGTTTATTTATAATAGAAACAATGACATTAGAACTAAAAAAGTTTGACATGAGATGGATTACATTTAAACCCGATGAGAATAAAGGTCCAGTCATTGTTATGATAGGTCGAAGAGATACTGGTAAATCTTTCTTGGTTCGCGATTTATTATATCATCATCAAGATATTCCTATTGGAACGGTTATATCTGGAACAGAAGCTGGTAATGGTTTTTATGCTGCGCATGTGCCTAAATTGTTCATTCATGAAGAATATAACACTGTTTTGATTGAAAATGTATTGCGAAGACAAAAAGCAGTGTTAAAACAAATGAACAAAGATGTTGAATTGTATCGTAAATCAACTATTGATCCAAGAACATTTGTTATATTAGATGATTGTTTGTATGATCAATCGTGGACTCGCGATAAAATGATGCGATTGCTATTTATGAATGGTCGTCATTGGAAAGTAATGCTAATTATTACTATGCAATATCCTTTAGGCATACCCCCCAATTTGCGTACTAACATTGATTACGTATTTATTTTACGAGAACCATACATGACCAATCGAAAGCGCATTTGGGAAAATTATGCTTCTATGTTTCCAACATTGGAATCTTTCTCTTCTGTGATGGATCAAACAACTGAAAATTTTGAATGTCTAGTGATCAATAACAACGCAAAATCCAATAAATTATATGATCAAATCTTCTGGTACAAAGCCGAAGGTCGTCCAGATTTCAAATTAGGGTCAAAAGAATTTTGGGATATTTCGAAAAATATGGGTTCTGATGATGAAGATGAAGCATATGATCCGTCTAAGGCAAAGAAACGCAATTCGGGTCAACAAGTCACCGTTAAAAAAACAACCAGTAAATGGTAAATAAATAATCATAATATACAAATTATGATTATACGAAACTATAGACTACTTAAGATTCCTTCTGTGATTCATTCGAAAATTCATCACTGATGCTTGCAGCACTCGATTCTTTAGCATTCTCGATTACCCCTTCTTCGTGTTTCTTGCGCCCCTCCTCATCGGCAACATCGCGACTCTCAAAATCAACGGTTTCCTTTACACCAATAAGATCACCGTCTTCTGTAATGGTTTGAGTTAGTTTATTTCCGGATTTCTCTGCTTTAGCAATATTCTCCTCAATCGCCTTTTGCTTAGTCTCTTTGACACGCTTGTCAAACTCTTCTTTTGCCTTCTTCTCGTTGAGCATCTTTTCCTGGTGAAGTTTATTCAACTCCTCCTCCATGAACTCGACACGACCAGTCTTGTAAGCATTAGGATCCCAAGGCAACCATACACCAACAGGAGCAACGAAAATATCGTGATTTGGATCTTTCTCACGCAACTTCTTACAAAATTGCTCGGCCTCTTCTTGAGAGGGGAAATTACCACGACTCTTTAGACCCCTAACAGAAGTCTGGAACGCATGATCGCGCTGGAACTGCTCCGTAAGTTTATCCTCGTTATTATCCAAAAAGTTCTGGTAATCATCAGATACACCATTCTTCTGTAATGTATCTTGCTCTTCTTTACAAAATTCATTATAATCTTTGAACACCGTTTCCACATTCAAATTATATTTATAAGAAATAAAATTGATAAAATCGCCGAACTTGTTCATTGATTTAGTAAAATCCCATTGCTCTACAAATTTATTAAAAAGAAAAGTCTCACGTTTTTCCAAAATACTATCAGGTGACAAAAAAGAAATACATGTGAATTTTTGACCAGCAATTCCGGCATCTTCATCCAACACATCTACATACTTAGGATTAGGGTTTCCGTTGGAAAGGGTTTTTCGTTCAAATGCGACTGACTCACTCATTTAGCAATTATATAATTAATATATGATTTAGTTGTTTAAGTTATTTTTCATATTATCTATAATTATGAAAACATTTTTTTCGGGGTCTATATTATATAATTAATGGACGGAATTTTTGACTTTAGCGAACTCATTAAACGCGCACTCAAATACCTAATCGAAGGTTTCATGGTTGCTATCGCAGCCTATGCCATTCCTAAGCAATCTCTTAAGATGGAAGAGGTGATGATCATTGCTCTCACAGCAGCAGCAACATTTGCTGTATTGGACGTATTTGTTCCTACCATGGCGTCCTCTGCTCGTGGTGGTGCCGGATTCGGTATTGGTGCCAATCTGGTCGGATTTCCCGGGGGTCTATAAATAACATAGTTTTGTAACATAATTCGCTATTTTTATAGTGAATTATATAATTTGAATCATTGGAATTTTAATGTTTATATTCCATATTTTCCAATAATATAGGCGCACTGGTTACATGTAATACAATTAATTATTTTTTCTGTATTGACTCTTATATCATGTAAATATAGATGGAACCAATTAGCGCTTATATATTTTTTTCATTATTATTATTTGGTCTCTTTATTTTGTCAAGGGAATCGAGAAAAAAAAATTTGTAAATCTTAATATCAAAACTTATTATAATGGAAATATTAAGTTTTGGACTTTTGATTATTATCATGTTGGTTTGGACATTGACGTTTGTAAGTATTTCAACATTAAACCGAAATAATCGTTACATGTGATTTATATTATTTTTCATTTTTTATGTTGATAGTATAATCATCAGAACATTTGTAAATCTTAATATCAAAACTTATTATAATGGAAATATTAAGTTTTGGATTGTTTATAGTTATTATGCTTGGTTTAACTATGGTATTTGTAAGTATTTCTAAATCAAAACGTAAAAAATGGTAATTGTATTGTTTTTTTATCATACGAATGAATCATAACTTATAATTGACTTGATAGTATTCATTACAAGGATAACAATACTTATGCTGTGCGTCGAAACGATACAAATTAACATCACAATTCGAACAGTAATATATGGCACATGTTGCGCAAGTTCGATTTGAATCGTATATTTGATATTTTCTACAACTAACACATAGTTTCAAATAATCCATTATATATTTCATCAAATATTCATCCATTATATATTATATATTATATACGTTTTTTTGCTTTTTTTGATGGTATATAATAATAATAATATGGGATATTTTTATTATATTATTTTTTCACTTCTAACAATTTCATTTTCTTATGCATAATACTCAAACAATCGTCCAATAACACTTTTGAACTTTGTTTTTGTAACATTTTTTCAAACAGTTCATTCTCTTGTTTTTGATATTTTACAAATGTGTCTTTATGCGCAAATACATGCTTAAATCTTGGACTACCTTGTACAAAATGATTACATAACGGCATCTTATTTTGTCGAACACACTCCTTTTTTAAATTTTTCATGTCACTTACATAATTCAAAACATCAACTGTTGTATGTGAATGAACAGCATCTTGGGGTATAGTACATAAAATATACGTAGAACTATTTTGATAAAACGATTGTCGCAACATTTTGGTTAATTCACATCGGCGATAAGGAATATGCGTTTTTTTTTCAACTAAAGAACGTATACATTCTTTTAACGCAAACAGACTTTGATTAATATCACCATTTTCTCTAAATTGTTTGCGATCATTACAGATAGATTGTTTTGCTTTTTCACAACCTGCTAAATCTAATATACGTAAAAATCGATCTCCTAAATCAATAGTTATTTGTAAGTGAGAGCGCGATGAAGTAGAATTTTCACTCGAAACACCCACTTTTCTATTTTCGGAAATGATAGTTTGGATTTCTTGAATATCTGATTCTTGGTTCAAATCCTTTTGTTTCAAATTTTGTACAATAAATTGATTCTTAGAATCTTCACGTTGAAATACTTGTTTTTTTTCGTTCAAAATATCGTAACATTTGTTATTATAAATCTCAATAAACGAAATCTTCGCGTCTAATTTCATTTCCAACATATCGGACAATAAAGTATGTAAAAAACCTCGTTCTTTTGGTGAACCCAATATCGTGTGCGTTTTACCCGAACCGGTTTGTCCATACACGTAAAAAGTAACATTTTTCTTGTATTTTAATACATTCATTAGCATATCAATACCGAGTTCGTTATATATATCCATATTAATGCATTTGTCATCAAATACTTTATCAAATCCATATTTATGTGTCATATTGTAATTTCCTGCGTAACTTTTTTGCGGTTTTTGAACCATAATTTGATTTTCATATGTTTTTACACAACTATCGCTATTATTTCTTGTCAAATTTGGTTTGATTCTAGATAATATTTTAATTTTGGTCATCTTGAATTAGTTTTACATAATATGATTTCAAAATATTATCATTCAGAAAAGTAATCGTCAATTTCTTTATCTCTATAATGAGAGATATTTTTTTCATCAATAATCCACGCATAATATGTACATTGACTTATACGATAATGATATTCTTCAATATTTGTTGGTTTCCAGCGCAAAAACCGTTTGCCATTTTCATGTTCTACAAAATTACGTTTTTTTAACAATATATCATAAACAATATTCCACGTTTCAAATGGTATTGGATTATATAGTAATGAATTCATAGTTCCTAGTACATTTTGTTCAGTACATTGTCCAAGAATCAATGGACCCAAGCGTTTCGTAATTAATTCAATAAATTCCGCATTCATTGCGTGTTATATTAACGTAATATAATTCTTTTTTCAAATAATGTGTAATATAACTACACATTAACTAACATTCAATAATCTAAGTATGGCGTTAAAATTGCGTTTTTTCAATTTTGAACATTTAAAACGTCATTATAATTTAGGTTTTTATTCTATTAATTTTATAATTTTTATTAATAAATCTTTATTTAATAAATGAAAAAAAGTTGATGTTCCAACATATTTTTTCTTTATATTTCTTGTAAGATAGTTGATTTTATTAACTATATTGGCATTAAAACAAGTTTTGTAGTTTATTATTTTTAAGTATTGATTTGTAGATATAACTATACCATAAAAGTTTATATTACAATCAAATTCTAGCCCTAATACATTTTGAACTTGTGGATATATTAGACATATTTGATTTGAGTGATTTGAGTGATTTGTATAAACACCCTCTAATTTATCAGTATATCCAATTTTTTGAAGTAATTGATTAGTAAGTTCTATAAAAAATAAATTATTAGGATGCCCATTATTTTGAAACAATCTAAATTTTTTGTTATTATTTTTTACAAATGAAAACATATTGCCGAAACTCAATTTATCCAAATTTTTAATTTTACTCATATTTTCATTAAAATTATTTACTATTTTATCTATATTTATATTTAATTTTTCACTAGCATTTTCAATTTGTGATATTGTTTTATTTTCTTTAATTAATTTGTCTGTGACATTATTATGAAAATAACCATCAAAAGTATAATGAGGTAATATATATATATTATTTGTTGTTGCGATTTGTTTTATATAATTGTGATTTAACATCCCTCTATCGTTTTTAATATATTGGATAATTAATATATTTGCTTGTTTTATTAATTTAATATCATCATCTGTTAATTTATTGTCGATGAGATATTTTTTACCTACGTATTGGATATAATGAATATTATAATCATCTAATATTTTATGATTATATTTTTTTATATTGCGAATAATATATCCACCATGACAATTCATACAAAAAACCATATTTAATTTCATTTAATCTATATAATATAGTCATATATAGAAATACATACAAAATATTTGTTCAACATATTGTCTTATAACCAATACATATAGATAATTCTTTTTTCAAATAATGTGTAACATAACTACACATTAATTAACATTCAATATTCAATAAAATATACAATTTAAGAACACGCTTAATTGGAGTAAGCAACACCAGCCATGCCACTCATGACACGGAGCACATTGTAACTTGTGGCGTAAACACGGACCTTAGCAGTGGCAGTTCCACCAACAGTGGCACTGGAAAGAACAAGCTGAAGGGTGGCATTGTCAATACGGGAGAAGTTACAACTTCCGGAAGGTTGGTGCTCTTCAGGGCGAAGGGCGAAGGAGTACACGTTAATACCGGCATCAGGGGCGCGGGTATGGTGTTGGAAAGGTTGGACAACGTCGAAGTAAGAACCCTCACGCTCGGAGAAACGATCCTGACCGTTAAGTTGAAGCTTAGCAGTGACAACAGGGTTCTCACCCCAACAATGCATGTCAAGGGCAGTCTCAGAAAGAACGAATGTTCCGGCATCAGAGACGAATGAACCATCAATAACCTCACCAAGACCGGCATCACCAGAGGCAGCACCGAACACATTAGGAGAAGCACCCCACTGAGTAGGATCACCAGTCATACCCTCAGATCCCATAGCACCGGGATCCTGGAAAAGACCACCGGAAGTGATGAAAGCATTAGCACCAGAAGTCTCAGCAGGTCCACCGAAAGCGTGGACGGCATTAGGAAGAGCATCGACGGCATCGGTATAGTTGAAAGGTTGGGCACCAAGAGTCTTGTAAAGGGTCTGACCACCCTCAAGGGAGGAACAGTAATCGACATTGGCATCAGGTTGGACAACCCAGATGAGTTCCTTACAAGGGTGGTTGAAATTCAACTTGATCTTGTTGGAAGAGGAACCGACAGATTCGTCACCGGTGAACTGAAGTTGCTCGATGAGGTACTCGTGAGGATTCTGTGCCATCTTTCTACGCTCGTCAGTGTCAAGGAAGACATAGTCGATGTAAAGGGAAGCGGCAACAAGGGATTGTTGGTAAGCAGTGGAAGAAGAAAGAGTTCCGGAAGTACCTTCAAGGGTCTTGACGGCCCATAGACACTCACCAATAGGACGGAAATCAATGTTGATCTTGACCTCGTGGTATTGAAGGGCAATCAAAGGAAGAGCAAGTCCGGGATTGCGGCAAAACCAGAAAAGAAGGGGGATGTAAAGAGTGGTCTCAGGAAGGGCCTTGCGAGGGGCACAGACCTGGGAAGGTCCACCAGCAGCAGCACAGGGACCACTGATGTCAGCAAAAGAAGGATCGGTGATGTAGGTAAGTTGGGTGGTATTACCGATCATCTTGAAATATCCGCGTTGTTGTTCGGCAGACATGGTAAGTTGGTTCCAGATGTGCATCCAGTCACCATATTGACGGTCAATACGCTGACCACCAATCTCTACCTCAACCTGGGCAATAAGTTGCTCTCCGGGGAAATCTAACCAGCGAGCATAAACACCACCTTCGGAGTTCATGGACTGGTTGATCTCAGGAAGAGTGACCTGAAGGTAAGTGCGGTAGCAAAGATCACCGTTTCTGCTGATAGTACAGGTGACACGGCGACCGAAATCGGCTTGACCAGAGAAAGTCTGTTCAATAGATTCCATAGCAAAGTTGGTATGGCGTCTGTAAGACACCTTCCAGAAGGTAATTTCGGGGGTTCCGGTAAGGAATACGTCTTGGGCGCCATAGGCGACGAGTTGCATGAGTGCTCCAGCCATCTTTTCTTATATACTCTTCTAATAGAAAATAATTTCGGATTTTAATTAAATTAAATCAAATTAAATTAATTATTATAAACCTACAGTTTTACCAAAATAATAACTTTGTTACTAGATTTAAGTTGTTTTTCGTTAAAAACTTAATTATTCATTTAAAATATAAAAAATGAATAAAAAATGTTTTGCTAAATACTTTTGGACAATTGGTTAATTCAAAACCACACCATAGCAGTGTTAAAATACAATGACCAAAATAATAATTCAAAAATATGTAACGATAATGAGTTGATATACAACCATAATATTTTGTAAAAATTATTTTAAGGTCTCAATATCGAAGTTAGACACTAAAAATTGTTCTAAATACTCCTCTTTAAATACTTCTTTTTTATTTTCATGTTTTTTTACAAAAGTATAATTATCATCGTCTTTTTGTACTTTCCAACCCTTTTCTAAAGCATTCATTACAAACACCATAATTTTCAATTGTTTTGAATTTATATTTTCGGGTTGATAATTTACATGTATATCGTTATTCATGGTTATATTGTTACATTATACTTAATTATCTTTATTTTTCCTAATTTTATTAGATGTGCTAGTATATTTGGGATCGTCGTCACGTTCTCGTTTATTAGATTTACCATCAGTTTCTTCTTCTGTGTCCATTGAGTCATCAGTTTCTTTTTCTGCGTCCATTGATTTATCAGTTTCTTCTTCTGCGTCCATTGATTTATCAGTTTCTTCTTCTGCGTCCATTGATTTATCAGTTTTTTCTTCTGTGTCCATTGATTTATCACTTTCTTCTTCTTCTGCATTAATATATTCATAAATTTCTTTTAAAGTCACATTAGGTTTTTCGACAATGGATTTCAATTCTAATAATTCATCATCATCTTCTGTAATACCCAAAAGGTCCTCTTGTATTTTATAAGAAGCGTTTAATTGACTTGTAATTTGTTTTATTGCTAATGTTATAGTTCCTATAACTTCTTTTATATTTTCGGTTTGATCTATAGTTTCCGTAACTTCTTCTATTACTTCTTTATCATATTCCTCTATGAAAAAAACATTTAATTGTTCCAGTAAATTTTTATTATTAATTATTGTTTCCAACACAGTAAATGGATGTGTATCATCAAAATCATCAAAATCGTCAGACTCATACTCTGTTGTCTCTGATTCTTTGATTTTTAATTCTTTGATTTTTGATAAAATAAATTGAATTGTATCATTTAATTCGCCACCCTCTTGTGGTACATTTATCGATGAATCTTTCATCAAAATAGAATAACCAATTATTGTTAGTGCTATTTCACATTGTTTTAAAATATGTGTTTTTCTAACATATGTATCTAAATCCATTTTGAATAATTTATCTCGTGAATTTGCTTCACGTACAACCTTATTTTGTTTCATAATTATAATTATATTTCTTACAATAGCGGAAATAGTGTATTTAGGGTCACTTCCTAATTTGTTACCGGGACCAGTAAATGGTGTATTTGAAGCGTTTGGTTGTGTTCCTCTTGTTAAAAGTGTCTCATTAATCATCCTTAATTCTTTTTGTAACTTTATTTTATTTATATCTGAAATATTTCCTTGGTATTTATTTAATTCACTACTAATAATCTTTGCTTGTTCTACCAATTTATTTTCCGGGAGGTTTTTTATTTTTTCTTCATATGTTTGGGTTTGTGTTTCAGTTAGTATATCCGAACCACCAACTACTTTTCGTTTTTTCTTTGTTTTACGCTTTTTCATCGTTTTTCTACGCCTTGTTCGTTTAATACGTCTTTTTCGATTTTTTATACCACCATACTTCTTTCCAATACGTAATTCTTTTGCGTGAGAACGTAAATTTCCTTTAGAAATAAAACCTTTGCCTTCTTTTTGTTTAAGGTTTTTTACCGTTAATTCTTCTTTATATTCTTCTTTGTCTTCGTCTGTGTCTTTTTCCATCGTATGAATTGCTGGAATCGTATAATCAATAGTGTGTGATTCTATTGTATCAAAAGTAGTATAATCTACAGTAGTTAGGAAATTGTCATGAGTTAATAATTGAACATTATAAGATGAACGACTATCATTATCAAAGGTATTATTACTATTTAAACCTAGCGATACATATAAATAAGAGCTTAATCGTGGATTACATTTATCATATAATTTCTTTAAAATAATGGAAAAAATTGAAGTGAATGTTATATTTTTGGTAATAGTTTCATTTAATTTAAAATCTTTAAAAACATAATCGCTTATATTTTCAGAAATAGTTACAAAATCGGGTAAGCATAGAACAACGCCTATCATTGTTTGTGACGACATCTTTGTAAGTTTACTACGCCACAATCTTTCATTTTGAGTTCCACTATATGGATTACATGAGTTGAATCGGTCCTTCGTAGAACTCTTTAATTTCAACTTGGACATCACATTATATATATTTTTGTATAAATCCTCACTATCATTATCAGAAATGATGGTTGAAATATTTTCAAGACCGATTTCAACATTTTCAATAATACCATAATTAGTTATGTTATTTTGTAAAGTATTGACAATATTACTAACTTTATTCAAGTTTTCCGTTTCACTTTGTATAATATCATCAATTTTAGAAGCATCAAACTCGAGTGGTTTATACGCAGTTTCCCAAACACTATAACTAGTATCTGCTGCTATTAATGTGGTCATAAATGAAAATAAATTTTCACCAATATTAGTAACATACATATTGATAAACGAACGAGTAACAAATAATATCATCAATAGTGATTGATACACAATATCACTTTTGGCAACATTTGCGAGTTCATACGCACTGTCATGAAATAAATAACTATAAATTTTTTGAATATAATCCTGAATAATGCCCAAATAAGATTTTATTTTATCAATTTTTTCTTTGATTGTGTCATTTAAAGATTTTTCCTTTTCTAATTTTCCAATTCCGACTGACAAATAAGTGTATGCGTCTTTTTTCCGTTGAATAGATAATTGTATAGATTTCAATTTTTCTGAGGGTGTATTAACAGCATCTCTCAATTGTTTACTTAAAAATATGAGGGCCCCAGATTGATTTACAAAAATCACTATTGGTGCTCCATAATATATTGCTGACGCAACAGCTACACGATCATATGATAAAAACGCATGAATACCGTTACTTTGTTCAGAAGTAATTTGTACACCTTGCGGCGTATCTGTTGGAGTAAATAATTTATAAGATAAATTAGATCGGCACGCTGTAACTGCTTGACCATGATCACCAAATTTTTTTGTCATAATTTTTAATTTACCACTTTCTTTAATCAATTCACTATAAGAATAACTTTGAAATACACGAGAATCAAATGTACCGCGGTCTTTCGAAGCACTTAAATTAATAATTATATCTTGTTTAGGTAGTTCAGTTATTTTTTGCGCCTTATTCGAGTTTTTTTTGGTGCTGATATATATTTTATTATTATCATTTACCATAAAATTTACGTTTGCGGATTCAATAAAATCCTCGGTTTCACCTTTTGTATATAAGTTATTTTCCCTAGAGGGTAATTTTAATGTTTTAGCATATAATGTACAATCAAATCGGGTAAATAGTAATTGATTACGAAGAATAGTGCTGTCTTTGTGTTCGTCATCGTCATCGTCATTGTCATTGTCATTGTCATCGTCATCGTCATCGTCATTGTCATTGTCATCGTCATCGTCATTGTCATTGTCATTGTCATCGTCATCGTCATTATCTTTAACAATCTTAGGATACAAAATTGCGGTTTCGTCATTATTAAACCCAACATCATTATAAGCATCAAATAATCCATAATAAGAGCGAGACGTTTTATCGGAAAACCCCTGTCTGACACCAGCACTTGAATAATAATGCGTCGAAGGACCAGGATCAAAAATGCCGGCCGCACTTTGAAGTGTAACAATTTTTGTTTCTTTTTTCCCTTCCGTTTGTTTCCACTTTTTTATATCATCTGCCCAATTTCCATACGCAACATCTCGTATAATAAAAATATCTTCGTTGATGCCGTGATCTTCAAAAAACCTTTGTATTTGTGAATTGTTTTTATCGTACACAATTGGAGGATCACAAACATTCTTTTCTTTTTCCGAATCACTACCCAATGGAATATGACCGACAACATAACGATTTGTTACAATATTTGCGTTGAATACTTGTTTGTTATCATCACCAATTACCCCATAATCCTTAATATATCCATCACAATTAGGTCTACACATCTTTATAAGTTTTGGTTGTAAATCTTTATTATTATTCCATGTATGTACGTTTAATAACATTCGAAATAAAAATATATCTTCGCTACTTGGTTGCCCGTCTTCATTTTTCAATAAACTATCAGTATCTAAAGAACCACTTCCTGCGACATCATTTAATTTATAGCAATTTAACCCATCAGGAATATGTTCTACAACAAATTTATCGATTTCTGTTTTGTCTAATTGTGGAATATTATGATGATCATGCCAAGCATCCATTTTTGCGATGCGACATAATTTTTGATATTTTCTTTCAAGACCTAGACTATCTACTTTATATAATTCACTATCTGGTGGACAATATGGATTTAAATCTAATACTATTTTTTTTTCAGATGACATTAATATATTATTATATAACAAAAAAATATCGAAAATCTAGGAAAAAATATCACTATATACTAATGAAAACTAGAAAAACAAAAAGAATCTTTAGAAAGTTACGTTCAAAACGAGGAGGAGATAATTCAGTAACTAGAAAATTCAAGAGATTGAACGGTGCATTAAAATATGGATTACTTTATAATAGTCCATACATAAATAGAAAACCGAAGAGATTAGAATTAGCATTATCTCATTCAAGAAAAGTAAAAGATAACACAGAAAAGGATTTATCAAAATATATGAAACTTAGAAGCGGAAAACAAGTAAAAAAACCGATAGGTGGTAAAAATAAAACAAAAAGAATGAAAAACATAATTACATAACAAAACACATAAATAATATTCGTTTTTAATTATATTGAAAATGAACAAAAAGACGACAACAATGAAACAAATGACTTCATTGGACGAAAAACATCAAGAAATGTTGAATAAATTTCACAATAATGAATACAAAACAGTTCCTAAATTAAAGAATGAAATAGTAATGCTAGAAAAAGAAAAATCAAATTATCAACGTAATCAAATCGATAAAATATTGGACATCGATGACCAAATTAAGGAGTTCAAACAAGAAATCAAAATGTTAAAGAGAGAAAAGAAACAATATTTACTAGATAATTCGAAATATATTTTTGATTATTTTGAGTCCAAGAAACAAATATCAAATGGAGATCAAAACCAAAATGTCAAGGTATTAAACTCCTTTTTTAAGGTCAAAAGTACTAATTCAGACCGAGAAAATCCAAATAATTATAGTCAATCCAAAAAATTATACCAAGAATATTGGCGTAATGTCAATAATGAATTTACCAATCCACAAGATTATATTATGTCTTGCGATTTATGTAACATATGTGAGAGAGGAGAAATGGTCCCACAAGATGAAGAAGGAATTATGATTTGTAACAATGTTCAATGTGGACAATTTATCACATACATTGTTGATAGTTCGAAACCCAATAACAAAGATCCACCAAATGAAGTATCTTATACAGCATATATTCGACTGAATCATTTCAAGGAAATTTTGTCGCAATTCCAAGCAAAGGAAACTACACAAATTCCCGAAGAAGTCATTGACAAAATTCGGGCGCGCATTAAGAAAGAACGTATCACAGACATGAAACAAATCAATTATGACAAAATGCGCGAAATATTACGCAAATTAGGATTAAATAAATATTTTGAACATATTCAATATATTAATTCTATATTTGGTGTAAAACCGCCCATTATGAATGAAGAATTACATGAGACGTTGTGTGTATTATTTATTGAAATTCAAAAACCTTGGGCGGTCCATTGTCCAGCAAATCGAACCAATTTTTTCAATTATACATATACATTATATCAATTGTGCATGTTATTAGACCAAACGCAATATTTGCCGTTCATACCTATGATGAAAGATCGCGAGAAACAGTTGGAACAAGATATGATTTGGAAAAAAGTTTGCGAAGATTTGGACTGGGAATTTTTCCCAACCGTTTAACTAGAATTATTTTATATAATTATTTTATATAATGAAATTTTCTAGAATCTCAATTTTAATAATAATTTTTGTAATATTTTGCTGTATCGCCTATTTCATACAAGTTACAAATAATATATGCGAACCGATGACGACTCATCCGAAAATATTGTTCACATGTACAAGTTTTGTATCAAAACCAAATAAACTAGATTCGTTAAAACAGACATTAGATAGTTTTATTCGTTATACACCAACTGAAACTATTGATAGAATGATTGTAATAAATGAATATGACGAAAATACAGAAGATTCCATCGAAGAACTAAAAAATATGTATCCTGAAATTGAATTTATAAACAAATCTGAAAAAGATAAAGGTCAAGCGAGATCAATTAATTTAATTATTGACATTTTACGGGAAGGAAATTATGATTATTGGTTACATTGGGAAGACAGTTGGATTTTAAATACACCTTTTTTAGATGATTCAATTGAAATTATGGAAGATGATAATATAGATCAACTACAATTAATTGATCGATGGCATGATACTCAGGATGAACGAAAAGAACTAAAAACA
>Ga0206129_10000708_pt1 | contig 49607 bp, 65 predicted proteins | sample Helgoland_Spring_8_FD_148616 | JGI IMG/M metagenome (GOLD analysis project Ga0206129, IMG submission 148616) | Pelagic subsurface seawater microbial communities from Kabeltonne, Helgoland, North Sea - Helgoland_Spring_Bloom_20160502_2 | ecosystem: Environmental > Aquatic > Marine > Epipelagic ...
CCTGAAGAATCAATACGCATTCTTTCTACTGGGGTTTGACCAGTAGCAGATGCAGATGTAACTTGCATGAATTTTAAACTACCAGTAGTACTTGTAATAATATTACCTGCTGCACCTCTAGTCGTAAAAGTATTTGCACTAGATTCACAATCGGTACTAAATCCTATATAAGGGTCTCCATTAGTTCCAAAAACACCTAAAGTTCCGTAATATTGTCCGCCATTATTTTCGTGACCAAACTCTATAGAAGCACCATTTTGTCTGTTATTAAATTCTGCCATAGTTTGTCTAGCTACAGCGTTAATTTGCAATACGCCATCAGAAGTAATACGCATTCTTTCTGTATCGTTACCACTAGATATACCAGCAGTATGAAAAGACATATATGTAGTAGCACCTGATGAGCTTCCATATTTGTATCTAATACTTCCTTTTACACCTGAACCTGCTCCTGAACTATCTCCGCTATAAAATTCTAAACCAGCTATATCGTGACCAACAGTATGTGACGAACCTGAATTGATAGTGCCTAATCTTAAATATGCTGAATTAGCTGTGCTTGTTTGACCTTCAATGAGAACTGAAGGACTACTCGTTCCAATTCCAACATTGTTTGAAGAATCAATTCTTACTTTTTCGCTATTATCAATTAAAAACTTCATTACAGAACCAGATTGAGCATCTCCAGCATCAGCATTAAAAGATAAAACACCATTAGCTTGTGTAATTTGAGCAAAAGTAGCAGGAGATGATGAGTCAGACAATCGCATTGCAGATGTTCCGTTTGCAGATATGTCTAATAAGTCACTAGGACTAGCAGTTCCAATTCCAACGTTGCCTTCCATTAAAAGAATGTTTGAAACAGAACTTGTTCTAGGTATTAATACTAAATCACCATTATTGCCTGAGTATGCACTTGTTGACATACCAATATAACCTGCTGTTTGCGAACTAGGTGTAGATGCAATATCTCCAAACCTTAAACCAACGCCATTAGCATCCAAAATTTCTAGCTTAGTTGCTGGTGAAGTATCTCCAATTCCAACGTTGCCTGAAGCATCTATTCTCATACGTTCTGTGCTTGATGTGCCAAAAGTTATTTTACCAGCAGAGTTATTAACCATAACATCTAACTGGTCTGCGTTTTCGTTGTAGTTGATTTGAACATTACCACTTGACGCAGTTTCTAAGTAAATCTGAGGTGATGCACTTTTTATAGATAATTCAGCAAAAGGACTAGTCGTTCCAATTCCAAGCGATTCAGCACTTGCATCCCAGAATAGAGCTTGGCTAGTTCCTGTATCTTCGTAGAAGGAGATGTCGCCTGTTTGGTCAATTCTTAATCTTTCTAAAGGCTCAACATCGCTAGTGCTACCTCTGGTGTGAAAACTTAGTCTTGCCCTATAATCTGCTAAAGCATTTTCTGTTGCTCTTATTTCTGTTCCTGTGTAAGTAAAAGTTCCCGCACCTTGTGGATTTATTCCAATTTTACCTATACCCGCAACAGAGCCTGATGAACCTGCTGCATCTCCTACTCTTAAAGCATAAGCCCCATTGGTTTGTGCTGATATTTCTGCCAAACCATCAACAGTAAGCCCATCCATCGTGGCTGTACCTGTTACGTCTATGCCTGTTGAGGTTGTGGCTAGTTTTAAAGCAGAATCATAATAAAGTTCCACAGCACCGTCTGGTATCATCCTTGCCATGTATTCTGTAGAGCCTTTATCAAATTCTATATGTGAACCATTAGTTCTAACTACTAAGTTCCCGCCACCAGTTTCTTCAATAATTGAGTGATTACCTGTAGCTGTGTGATAAATCTCTAAATCTGAACCTGCTCCAAAGATAGCTTTATCGTCATCACCAAAGTTGATATCGCCTGTAGTTGTTAAACCTGTAAGAGTTCCAACACTTGTAATATTAGGTTGTGCTGCTGTAGCTAGTGTGCCTGTAATGTTTCCTGAAGATTGAATAGTACCTGTAATATTAATATTACCAGTACCAGTTATATCGCTTGAGTTTAAATCTAAATCTCCACCTAGTTGTGGAGTTGTATCTTCTACAACTTCATTAGTTGCAGCAACTGTAGTATCTACATAAGCCTTTACAGACTGCTGTGTAGGTATAAGAGTTGCAGAGTTTGAAGCCATGTTGTCTTCATCAACAAAAGCTGTAGCAGTTATTGTACCATCGTTAAGGCTACCAAATGTTAAATCTGTAATTGTTGTAGCAGCTATTGTACCACCTTCAACTTTATCACCGGATATTTGATTGTCTGCTAAAGTTAGTGTACCTGCAGAAACGTCTAAAGTTTTACCAGCTCCTACAGTAACATCTGAAGTTGCTATAGTTGCACCATCAATAGTACCACCATCAATGTCTGGAGTATTAACGTCTGGGCTTGTAAGTGTCTTATTTGTTAAAGTCTGTGTGCCTGTAAGAGTTGCAACTGTGCTGTCTATTGCTAAAGTAACTGCATTACCTGTTGCAGAACTATCAAGACCTGTACCACCTGATACAGTTAATGTTTCACTGTCTAAATCTATAGCTATTGTACCACTATCTGTAGTGATGTCTAAATCTTCTGCAGTAATTTGTGTATCTACATAATCTTTTACTGCTGCTGAAGTTGGTAAACTTGTATCGTTATCGTTAGAACCAATACCTTCTGACTCTAATACAATTGCAGAAGCTTTAAAGTTATCTACTTCAATGTTTGATACAGTGTTGTTATCAACATCTATTGTTTTGTTTGTAAGAGTTTGAGAACCTGTAAGAGTTGCAACGGTAGCATCTATATTAACTGTAACAGTATTACCTGAACCTACAGTATCTAAACCTGTCCCACCAGCGATTGTAAGGCTTTCAGAGTCGAGGTCAATGCTTAATGCACCACCACTATCACCTAAGAAATCTAAGTCCTGTGCAGTGACTTGAGCATCGATATAAGCTTTTACAGATTGTTGAGTTACTAAAGATGTAGCACTATCAGAACTTAAGTCATCTTCATCAAGCACTGCTGTAACTGTAGAGCCTGTTGCAAGTACTAAGCTATCTATATTAGCTGTGCCATTAATGTAAAGGTCTTTAAACTGTAAAGAACTTGTACCTAAGTCTATGTCGTTATCTGTAACAGGTACTATAGCTCCATCTGCTATGTATAACTGTTGTACTGGACTATCAGAAACTTGTACATAAAATTCTATGTAGTTATTTGTTGTATCTATTAATACTTTATTATTTGGAGCAGTTTCTCCTGCATCACCAATAAGACCTATAACTGGTCCTTCGTTTGCAGTGCCATCGTGTTTGTGACCACCTGTATTACTAAAAGCATTTAAAAGTTGGTTGTACTCATTATTAAATAATGCAGCAGTGATTGTATCTCCGTCTGCGAATGTACTTTGTCTTGTATAACCTGCCATTGTGTTTATCTCCTACCTGATGGAATGTAATCTATGTATAATCCGTTTATTGTGTATGGTGCGTTTGTATCGTTTGTTAATATTCTAAAGCTATTAGAGTAACCACTACCCTGAAGTGCTAACCTAACTAAAGGCTGTTCAGATGCTCCAAATTTTGCAGTGCCAAATAAAGCACTACCAAATATTGATGGGGCTGGTACACTTTCTAATAAGTAATCTTCGGGTTGTGGTGTTTCGTTACTATCGTAATCAAATCTAACTCTTACTGAAGGCTGTACTTCATTTTCAGGACCAATTGATAGTTTAACGTAGTGTAAAGTTTTTAAAGTTCCAAAGTCACCATAATCATAGTCAGGTGTTTGATATCTTGCATCTATTGCAGCACCATCAAAATTATCACCTGAGTTATGTAAATAAACATAACCGTCTGTATCACCATGATAATATTTTTCAATACCATTAGTATCAAATCCAGAGCCTATAGCTGTAACTTCCATACCTAGCATTTCAGACCATTCAAAACCATTAGGTCTTAATGTACCTATTATACCTCTTTGTGAAGCATTTGTCAAGTCTGTATCAGTATAAAATAATCTATACTGTGATTTTTCTCTTAATACTACACTACTTATTGTATATTCGTTGACATTTTGTGCTAGTTCTGTTATAATAGGTTGTATTGACTTACTAACTGTACCTAACTCAACGTCACCAATTCTTGATGTACCAGCAACTGTTCTTAAGCCATCAGGTGCTAAAAATATTAAATCACCACCAATCTCTTGAATACTGTAGCCACTTAAACATCCTACACTTTCAGCAACAGGTACTACTGCTACTGTACTTGAGTTATTAATGTTTATAAGTTTATGAATACTATTTTCACAAAATATAAATAAATCTGTACGGAAACCTTTAATACCTACTATCTTATCTGATATAGTTACTGCACCTGCACCAGCACCACTAAAAGATGTAGGGTCATTATTAACACTGTAGTAAACTGTATTTTCATTATCAGTTACACCAGCAGCTATTAAATGATGGTCATGGGCTGTAATAAACTGTACGCCTTTAGTACCTGTAACTATTATTTCTTCTGTAAAGTATGTTCTTGTACTTAAAGCTCCCGTGCCTTCCATTCTAAAACTAAAAGGTTCATTAACTCCATCAGCTATAATAATACTTCCGTAGTCTTGTCCAGCACCTTCAAACATTGCAAATTGACTTTGCCCTTGTCCAGTTCTTGCTGCAATACTTTTACCTGTAAAGGTTGCATAGTCATCTCCACTACCTGCAGATAATCTATTTATTGTTAGCCATGTAATACCATCTTGTGTAAAGTATATGTTAGTACCTGCAGTAACTACAACACCATCTGCATAAGGTTGAGTACCTAATATAGTTGTTGTGCTACCTGTAGGTTGAACTGCATCTCCTGCACCAAACTTACTAAAACCATTAATACGTCTATATCCACCTTCAATAGATACTTCAAAGTTTTGTAAAACTGTAGCAACTCCGGGTGTACGTAACAAGTCTATAGAGTTAGCTGATGTTACTAAGCCACCTGCACATGCTACGGTAAAAGGTTGTGAACGTGCCATATTTTAAAAGTAAGTTCTATCGTCTGTCATATACTTTGGAGCTGGATTCATAAGGTTTGATTTCATATACTTCATTCCTTTCTTATAATCATCCAATGCGAAAGCTGCTTGTTGTGGGCTTTCTTTAAACTGCCAAATGTAATAACGACTTCTAGCTGTTATTATATTACTGTACTGCTCTGGTAAAGTGATTGTGTCATCGTGTGCTGATAACGCAGTCGGTCTTACAAAAGCATAAAAGTGTATATTATAAACCTTATCAGGTATTGGACTTAATCCAAATTTTCTATTGTCAGGAGACTTGATTACAAATCTAGGTTCTCCGTGGTTTTGAGTATCTGCATCGTCTGCATTCTCACTGTCTCTGTAGTATCTTGTCCAGTCTGTATTAGTAAGAAACTTTAAACCTTTAGAGACATAAGGTGTTGTTTCTCCATCTACATTGATTGTTGTAACATAAAAGTCATCCCAATCTATTGATGAGTAGTCTGTAGTGATACTAGAACTATCAGACTTTAATGTGTACCATCTTTGTCCTGCAACTGTAGCAACTGTTACGTTACCATAGAAAGGGTCAGTGCCTCCACTAGCTCCTGCAGAAAAGAAAGGTAATTGTGGTTCTTCGTTGGCTATATCAAATATAGATTTATTGATACTATCTTTAACAAACTTCTGAATACCTGTAGCGTTTGTAAAGTTTGCAGATGTTAAAGGAACTTCATTAAGTTCTCTTAGTACTTCGTTAGTTATGTCAAGATATGTTGTAGCCATTATTTTTTGTGAACCTTTTGAATTGGAAAGTTTGCTTCTAAACTTGCACCTTTATGTTTTACAAACTTACCTGTGTGTTTCATTAATTTAAACGTACCATTTTTTTGTTTCATCCAATGGTGTCCTTTTGGTGCTTTAACTTTCATGCTTAGTTAGCTTTAGCTTTTGGACATTCTCCATGACCATACATAGGCTGAACTGAACCACCTTTAACATACATCATTCTACCACCACCCATTTTTTTATCTCTAGGCTTCATGTTATATCCACCCATCATCATCTCTTTTCTTTTTTCTTCTCCGTATTTCATTTTTATCTCCTTGTTTAAAAAGTGGAGGAGACCGAAGCCTCCCCCGAGTGACAATTAGTCAATTACATAAAATGCACTTACTAAAGCATCATCTCTAAGTACTTTCGCACCATAGACATGTAAGCCTCTTACTATATCACCAAATGATGATGGGTCTCTCAACACTTCAGTTGAAAGAATAGTATTAGCAGTAGCAGTTGATGAAATGTGACCAGCCATACATTTACCAGTAGCATTAGTTGGAGTAGCAACGTTATTAGATTTGTACATGTCAAATCCTCTTAGTTTACCACTTGATACTAAACCATTTCTGATAGAGCCTTGTCCAGCGTTAAAGTCAACAGACATTAACTTAGAGTCAGCTTTAGCTAATTCTTCATAGAATGAAGGAGGAGCTACGAACCATCTACCTTCTTCAGGTACATTTTGTTCGTCTAATAGTTTAGCAAATCTTGCCATAAGGTCAATTGCATCTACACCAGTTCCGTCAGAACCTAATAGGTCTACAGAATTACTTCCTGCTAAAGTTGCATCAGCAGTTGCATTATCCGTACCAATAATGTGGTCAGGAGTTGAAGCTGATACACCAGCAAACATAGTTGCTAGTACAGCAGAATCATATGCATCTTTAAGAGCATAAGCAGCAGATGATGAAGCTACTTCTTTGAAGTTGACATGTGACATTTTAGTTTCAATATCATCTACGATGAATTTAAAAGCTTTAGCACTATCAACAACAAGAGTTGTTTCAGCATCAGTTAGTTTAGTTGCAGCAGTATCAGTGCCTCTTGTATAGTCAGAGACAGAGATTACTGGTTCACCAATGATTTTTACAGAGTCTCCGTAAGCAGATATTTCACCAGAATAATCGGTGTTAGTAATAGCTTCAACTACACTTGCCTTTCTGAAAAAGTTAAGAACTTTCTTAGAGTATATGGAAGGTAGGAAGAAACTATTAGTTTGTCCACTTATGGAGTTTGCAAAGTTTGCATCGGTATCAGTTGAGGGTTCAAAATATTGAGCCATGATATTATTCCTTTAAGTTTTAATAGTTATTTTACGATTCTGCCCATTTGCATTGCATCTGATATCTCTTTTTCAAATCTATCAAATTCTGCAATACTCATAGCAGCAATCTCCTTTTCAGACCAAACCTTTTGTTGATTAGGTTCTATACTTTTTGTTTTAGTAGAAACCATATCAGCAGCAGATTTTCTAGTCTGTTTAGAATTTGACTTAGTCTTAGTAGGTTCAATTCCAAAATCCTTTTTAAACAAATCTAATGCACGTGAAGCTAGGTCAGCATCGTCAGCGTTTGAGTATATCCAGTCTTGGATAGACTTAGGCTGTTCTTTTGCCCAACCATGAAAGTCATCACTGTTTCTGATATCTTCAAAATCAGGGTGTCTTTCCATTAATCTTTTCTCTGCACTCTGTCGTACTAAGTTGTTTTCACGTTCTTGGAGTTTACTAAGGCGTTCTTCTAGAACTTTTGCTTTAGTCTCAGATTGTAAATGAGCAACGGTTTCTACGACTTCGTAAACATCAGGATAGTTATTTTTAAACTCTTCAAGTTCTTCTGGAGATTTAGGAGCTTTGTATTCGGTTCTATTACTAGTAGCCTCTTCAATTAACTCTTGTTCTCTAGATTTAAACTCGTTAAGCTTACTATCGTAATGCTTTTTTAAATCATCATATCTTTTTTTATAATCTGGTTTCTTATAAGGAGTATCCTTAGAAGTTTCCAGTTCTTCAGTATTGACATTATCTGTAGACTTAACTTCAGTTATGTCATTACTATCAAAGAGTTTATTCTTTTCAGAAGGCTCTTCAAAATATAATTGATTAGCAGGGGTAAAAGGTTTATCTTGTACGTGGTAATCTTTCTTTGCGTTATAAGGATTCGCTTGTTCTTCCTTTTGGACTGTATTAGTCATTTTCTATTCTCCTACTCAGGGCTTGTTTCACAAGGTAGCTCTATGTCGACTAGAGGGCTTGTTTGTAAAGGTAGCCTTTCGGTTATTAATGTGATAAAGTGCCTACGCTAATAGGGTGGCTTTATCGTTAGTTTGTTTAGCTTCTTACGTATGGCTGATATTTAATCATGTTTTCGTTTATAGCTTCTTGTGTTGGGTCTGAACTCATGTCCATTCCTAACAACGCATCAGCTTGTACGTTTACATTATTATCTTCAGGCATTCCGCCTTCAGCTAAACCTTGTCTTTCATCTGCTTTTGCTTCAGCATCTTTCATCATAGACATTAAACTGTCTTCTCCGATTTCTTCTACAGCTTTTGCAGTAAAGACAAATTCTCCGTCAGACAACCTTGCAGGTATACTGTCAGAGACTCCTGAACCCGGTCCATTAACAGGACCAGACCCAGCAAATTCTTGAGCAACATCTATTATTTTATCAAATAACATAGATAGTTGTTCGTCTTGTTCTAGTTTGGAAGTTAGCATATCTTCTTCTTCTTCGCTTAATGCTTCTTCCATTATAAATCTTGTGTAGTTATCTTCCATGTCATCGTCAGATTCCATTTCAGATTCCATTGGTGGTGTCATAACCATTAACATTTGGTCATCTATTTCTCCACCTTCAGCTTTTTGTTCTCTTGACTCTTCTTTTTTAGCAATCGTATTAAAAACATTAAATACATTTCCGGGTTCTGCATTAGTTTCTTTTTCTACTCTATTAATAATTTTTCTTACTTTAGGAGAAGACATGGTATTATTTTGTATAACATTTACTTCTTCTTTAGATACTCCCATACCCATTAAATTATTTATAGCTTCTTGCATTGGGTCTACAACTTTTTCACCAGAAGCATAACCTAATCTAACTTCATCTTTTTCTAACATCATATTTCTTCCTTCCTATTAATTGCTTCCTTAACCTGCTTGTCCAGTTGCTCCAACCGTACCAGAGAACTCACTCTCCCCTGCAACCGGTACATTTCCTGTTCCGATGTTGCCACCGCCAGTGCCTGTAGCTCCAAGTTCTTGAGGTTGTTGAGGTACTCCTTGAGGTCCTCCCATTGGGGGCTGTTCACCACCGGGTTGAGCTTCCTCGCCATTTGTTTGTCCAGCATTCTGCATTCCTATTATTTGTGCCATGATTGCAGCTTCTTCAGGGTCATTGAGTATTTCATCAGGGTCTAAGTCTAAGCTGTAGGCAAGTTCACTTACGAGTTTAGAAATTTTAACAAACGGAGCAATAGCAGGACTTTGTGCAGTTTGTAAGAACATAGTAAGTCTTTGACTTCTAACTTCTTTTTGCATCAAGCTATTCGTTCCAGTAGCTTTAACTTCTAAATCACCTTTAACATCCAACTCATCTTCTAGGAATTGCATGTTCCACTGGAAGTAAGACTCCCCTAGTGGCTTTAATAAAAAGTCATCAAGGTTTTTGATAACTGTTTTAATATTTAAACTTGATGCTCCAAGTAACATAGACATGCCAGAAGCAGTCCTTGTCATACTTTGAACACCTGTTTGACCGTGTGAATAACTAGGTATACCTGTTTGTTCATCTGCAAGTTGTCTAAACTTATCAAACATCATTAAGTTTTCTTGTGATGTATTAGGAAACTTCAAACCATGTATAGCTTGTCCCGGCATTCCAGCTTGTCTTCTAAAGACTTTACCCGGATATATTTCCATTGATTGTCCACCTACTAAAGCAGACTCGTCTACATCAAATACAAGAGAACCAGACATTGCTAAGTTATCTATAGCCATTCTTGCATGACCATTCATAATCTGTTGACTATCATCCATATTCTCTGCTACACCAATACCAAAGAAGTTATATGGATTTCTTTCGTATGGGAAAGCGTTATATGGTATTCTGTATGGAGTAAATGGATTGAGTACAGCCCTTAACAAGTAAGTACCACATGTCCATATGTTTACTTGTACTTCATCTAAGTCATCAACACTGTCGGGTAAGTCGATTCCTACTTCTCTTGCGTACTCTGCATCCATCATTCCCCAGTATTCTAAGACTTCAAAACTGCTACTTATATCTTCATCACTTCTAGCATCGTCTTTTAACTGGCTTTCAAAATCTTTCTCTACGTAGTTAGCACCCATCTGTATTGCACTACGTATTGCATCTTCGTCAAAGTAAGGCATATTTCTTAACTGCCTTAATTGACTTCTGTTCATTTTATGTCTATGGATAATGTATTCACATTCTTCCATGTTAGTAGCGTTAGGGTCTGGATAAAAATCCCAACAACTAACAAACTCAATTCTAGGTACTCTAACTTCTAAAGGGTTATAACTTCTGTTACCTTCTTCATCTGTATCCCACTTGTGAAGTTTCTTGTTAAAGTTAAATGGTCCTTTTACAATCCCTGTACCAAGTAAAGCAGATTCTAAAAGAGCATTTCTTAATTCTGAGTTTCCATTTGATTCTTCAATCTGGTCATGGATAAGTTTCTCCATTCTTCTTGCAGCTCTTTGTGCAGGAGATACTTCAATTTTTTGTGGGTCAGGACTAGTACCGTCTTTAAGAATACCAGCTTTTTCAGCTTGGTCTTCAAGACTATCTTCAAACATACCGTTATAAAAACTTGCACCGGGTTTTAAAGTTCTACCATCTCCTTCGTAACCAACATCATAAGGGCTATCTATTCTGTTACCAATATCATCAGGTATTTCCATACCTTCTGATGTTTCTAAACCGGGTGTAGGACTAGCTGTGTCAAGGTGTGCAAAGTTTGTTTCACCTTCTGCTATTTTAGTTTCGGAAATTCCTATCGGAAATTTACCTGTACCAAAGATAACATCAACAAGTTGTCCAAATGCTGCAAGTACTTTAGTCTTAGTAACTTTTACAAAAACTCTAGACTTTTCAGATTCTCTAAACTTAACACTTTTAGCATAAAGACCTCTATAGTTCTCATATGCTTTTAACCAACGAGTCTCATCAGTTTGTCTAGCTTCTTCCGCTTGAGCATAACGTCCTTTAATAATACCAATAAGATTTCTTTGTTGGTCTTCTTCTAAAGTTAATTGAACTCCAGACTCTCCTTCAACTTCTTCGTAGATACTATCAGCGTTTAAAAATGTATTTCTGTCTTCTGCCATGTACTTTTAATATCCAAATGTTGAATCAACTGGTCTATACATTTCACGTTTTAAACCTCTTATACGTTCTAATGGGCTTTCCATTCTTGGTCTACTCATTATCATATAACGTAATGCATCATATGCGTGGTCTGAAGCTTTTGTATCTACATCTTCAGGGTTAATCTTAGACAATGGTATAGACTGTAATTCTCTTATTAAGTTAGGACATGTATTAAATATCTGTAACTTAGGTCTACCATTTTCTCTAACCTTTAAATACTCGTGTATTTGTATCTTACCTTGTATTCTATTCTTATCAGCTCGTCTTAACTTATGACCAGCCTTAACTAAACTTTCTCCTACAGTTGGACCAGTCGTTCCTGTTCTTGCCCATGCTGCAGTATCTAAAACCCCGTTCACTGAGAAAGGGTCTTCTGTCTCCATATCTGTTATTATAGCACCTAATTCTTCTCCTGTCAAGCCTTTTTTGTATAATTCTCTATAAATTATTAAAGTATTATCGTTTATATCCATTATTCCCCATAAACAACAGGACTCTGCAGCATATCCATAGTCAACTGCTTTGACTCTTTCCCAGTGTACAGGCAGTTCAAATGGTGTAATAATATGATTTTCAGGACTAAATTCTACAAATGCAGCTCCTTCAGCTACATCCCAGTTACCTTCTAAGAGTTGTCTACGTTGTATAGGTGGTAAAGACTTAAGCATCTGTTCATAAATACCATCTTCTGCAAGGTATGGGTTATCAGCTAACTTAGCAGGAATAAACTTACGAGTTAATCCATCTTTACCTAAGAATGATTTGTTTGATTCGTTTGGTTCTATGTATCTTTTCTTTACCCAATTAGAACCAACACCACCGGGGTTAGCAGTACAGCGTAAATATGTTTGTATTTCTTTGTCTGTTGTTCTAAGACGTGAAGCAAGATAGTTCCAACTAAACTCTGTAGGTAGATGGGTTATCTCATCAAACCCTATCCAACTATATGCTTGTCCTTGATATCTGTATACGTCTGCATCTCTTTCAAGGAAACCAAACTCAACCTTTGCACCGCTTGGAAAGTTCCAAAGCTTTTCTACTTCTCTGAACTTAGCACCGGGAAATGCTTGTGGATATAATTCACGAGACTTATCAATCATCTCTCTTAGTTCTGGCATAGACCTTCTAAGTATCAATGCTCTGTGTGCAGACCTATGTGCGTATCTTAGTGGGTCAACAATCATGGCATATGATTTACCACCACCAGCAGCTCCACCATATAACACATCTTTTTCACCAGCAGCAAGGAAGTCTGTTTGTGGACCTTCGTTAGCGTGGAAGAATACATGATGATTATCAAGTACTTCTTTTACAGCTTTGGGTAACGTATCTAAATCACTTTCTGTAACAATGCCTTCTTTAGTATTGTCCAGCTTTTCAAGTGTTGTTTTTTGTTTCTTGAATGATTTCTTAGCGTTGTTTAGCTTCTCTTCAAGTTTTCTGATGTTTTTTTGTTTACGAGTAATAGTCCTACGTGCTGCATCTTGTGCATCTTTAGGAGGTCTACCACCTTTCTTACGAGGCGTACCATCTTTGTTCTTTACAAAATTACCTTCGTTATCTTGCAAGTAAAGATGTGGGTTCAGTTCCCAATCTTTCGCTTCGTAATCCATACTTTTTATCTATGTGTTTTTTAAGTCCCGGAGCAGACATACGTCTGTCAGTTTTATATTCTAACCAATCACATGCAGCCTGTAACGATATCTCTTCGTTGACTACCATGTTCTCTGCAATCTGCAAAGCTTCTAACTCTTCTTCAATAGGTTTTAAAAAAGAACTAGCTTCTTCAGCTAACTGATACCCAAAAGGTATAGTTGATGTAGCTCTTTTTATATATCCTTCTTTCATCTGTACTTAGCTGTTTTCTCTGCTATTTTTTTAGGTTGTTTAACAAACTGTCTACCACGTTTAGTTCCTTCTCGTTTTGCTTTTGTTGTTGCTGCGTACTCTTGAGATGATAATGCCTCTCTCGCTTTCTTCGGGAGATATCTTTCCCCCGTTTCCGCAGACGGTTTACCACTCTTAGTACCCCAATCTTGTGTTGTCCAATTTCTAAGACTTTGTTGACTTTTTCTTAGTGACATTTGTTTTCTTTTCTTTTGTTACTAAACACGTTTTAAATAACTTAGCGTATGCTTTGTTTAGTCTATTCATCATTTCAATCATAAATTCTTCTATCCTTTTCATATTACTTATAGCCACCCCCTGCAGCTTTGTAAAGTTTAGCAAGGAGCTGGGCTTTTCGAGCAGACCACTGACCGGCTTTACCACCTTTAGTACCGCGTTTAACCTTCTCGAAAAGTCTCTTACGCAAGGTTGGCTTGGTATAATTACCAGCTTTATTAACGGTTGATTTACTCTTCTTCTTTGTTGGCATTTTTCTTTCCTCCAAATATAGCATCCCAGTTATCTCTGTACTGTTTGGAATGTACATTAACTCTAGGTGCAGAACCTTTACCACCGTCTGAAGGTTTGTAAAGTCTACCCTTATTCTTTTTACTAGACATAAGGACAGGTTTCTCGTTGCTACCTAGCTGTGGCATATAACTACCCTATTACCATTTAACCTTATCAGCCCAATAGGCTGCTGATAGTTTACCTTTTTTAATGTTCTTACCGTGTCTCGCTTTAAAAGACTTTCTCTTTGCTTTCATTCTGGCTGATTCACCCGCTTTAGGTTTCCCTGCAGTCTTAGCACCTTGTTCACCAAACCTAATCATTTTAATAGTATCTCCTTCCTTTGCAAGAACTACGTGTGATTTAGTTGGGTGTTTTGGAGTACGTTTAGGTTTGTTATAACCTGCAAACCTTTCTCCTCTATATTCAATGCTCATTAGTGTACCGTCCTCTTCTTTGTTTGGTCATCGTGTTCTAGTTCTTGAATCTCTCCTAGAACTAACAACCCATATTGTATTGCTATTCTATTTGCTTGGGCAATTGTATCTGCTTTGATATATGGACCAATAGCAGGTCCATCTTCATTAACGTGTTCAGTTATCCAAAGCTTAGTCATTATTGACTACCTCATAGTTAGCGTCCTCTGCTTCTATATCAATCGTATGCTTTTCTGGTAGTATAAAGATACCGCCACTAACATTATGATTAATATCTACTTTATCCGTCTTAACAACACCAGCCCTATCTAGTATCGTCTGTGCAGCTTGTAGCTTGTTGTTAGCTTGAGGAACAGGCTTATCAGATTTCATAACCTCTATAAGCTTGAATGCTGCAGTTGGGGCTTCCCTTGCAAGTACGTCACTGGCTAAATCCACTACTTCGTTTTTTAGTGCTTTTAATATTTGATAGTGATTGCCTGAATACCCTGCAAGTTCGGCTGACTTTTTGAAGTCCCCACCAGTATCTACTAAGTGATTCAAGAATGCTTCTTGTTTTTCAGTTAGATTTCTCTTCTTTTCTGGTAGGTAGCTCATGGTATTATTATATAGTATCTTTTAAAGTTTGTCAAGTTTTTTTACAAAACTTTCAAGTCTTTTCACATATTTTAAAGTATTTGCATAAAGTACTTGACAAAATTGAAAAGTAAGTGTATAATAAAGTTGAAAACGTCCCCAGGTTTAAATACATATATCCTGATAGGATAATACCTATATAGCCCCACCCAAACCTAACAAATATTTATCAATCATTCTTTATAATCCCCATAACTTATTATATAATACTATAGCTTTATTCGTGTTGTAAAGTATATAAAAGGTTATGGCGTTTGTGAAGTTTTAAAGCTTTATAAAGCCCAACTGGTTAATACCACTATTGGCTAGAAATGTATAAGATTTATATATATACCACCCCACCCCCCCTGTACATCCTGCCCCCCTACTTTAAAAACTTATCAACAGGATATCAACAGCTTATCCACTTTTAAAGTGTGTCATGTATAACCTGTGGATAACTCTGTGGATAACTTTTAAAGACTTTACAAGCTTGAAAAGTGTCATACCACCCCTTTAAAAGTGTCATACTTTACAAGCTTTACAAGTCTAGTTTATGCCCCGTGAAAAGTGTATAAAATTTATACAATTTATAATCTGTACAATTTTTATACAACTTCACAAGCTGTACAATTTTTATACAACTTTATAAGCTGTACAATTTTTATACAATTATTTAGTCTCATCTTTACAAGCTGTACAATTTTTATACAGCACCTCTCTTGAAACCCTTACTGCTACAGCGTTTATAAAGTTGTTGCATTCTCTTTTCATATAGTATCTTATATAGGAATGAAAACAAAACAGCACAAGAACAATGTCAAGGACACTTTACACCTGTATATCCATACAGTATGTCAAGTAGACTTTACAGTGCATAACAAAAGGAAATATTAAAATGAAAAATGAAAATAAAAATGTGACTCTTACTTTAACTGTAGAAGAATTAGATTTAATTAGACATGCTACATGGTCTTTAGAATCTAAAATAGAAAAAGATATAGAAGAATCGAACTCTAAAGATGATAACTATAAAAAAGAAGATAGCTTTTGGACTAGAAAAAATGACATTCAAAAGAATATGTATTTTGATTCTAAAGCTTTAAGAAGCAAAGTAATTAAAGCTAATTCTAATTCTTTTGCTACTTTTGAAGATAGACAAGCTTTTGAAAAAGAACATAAGCTAGAAGCTGGAGATTTATGTTCTAGGTACGCTAACAATAGATAACCCCTAACCACTTATCAAGCTCCTCTTTTGGGGCTTTAGGTGGTATAAAAACAACATTTACAAAGGAGTAAATAAATATGAAATTTGAAAAACAAAAAATATGTCAATTAAGAACTGTTATAGCAAGAATGGAGAATGGAGTTTATGAGAATCAACAAGAATTAATGAAAGCCATATTAAAGGTTTTATGTTCAACAGATAAAACTCAATTTAAATATAATTATAGTTCAACAGATTTTTCAGATGATAAAACTTTATTAAAGCTTTCAGGACTAGCAAGAGTAGAATATTCAGGGGCTGTAGTAGATAAAGAACACTATATCAGGGCTGGACTTGAATCTATGTTAGAAGCATAAACCCTAACCACTTAATAAGCCCCTCTTTTGGGGCTTTAGGTGGTATAAGAAACACATTTACAAAGGAGTAAATAAAATGGCTAAAATAAAAAACTTTGAATTTTCTGATGTATATATTTCTAAATCAGATTTAATTGATTATTTATATACTACTGAATTTAATAAATTTAGAGATGAAGTAGATATTTCAGATGATGAAGCAGTTGAGCAAGTTTTAAAAAATATCCAAAAGAAAATAAAACAAGGCTTTGCAATAAATAGTTGGAATTTAACAAAAGAATATTTGAAGCAAGAATCCAACGAATGGTTGCATATTAGTTTAGAGCAAAGCTTTGACGCTGTAGAAAGCAGTTATTTTAGAAATAACCCTTAACCCTAACCACGTTAAACGCCTCCTTAATTGGGGGCTTTCGTGGTATAAAAATAACTAAACAAAGCGTGAGGGCTTTAAAATTATGGATAATAAAATAAAAACACTAGCACAATTTATAGAGTGCGAAGTTGATGAAATAGAAAGAGTATATGGTGCTTCTACTTTTGAACATGGGAATAGAGAATATCTAGTATTAACAGATGATGAAGCAGACGAAAGAGCAAAAGAATATATAGAAGAATCTATATGGGCTTTTTATTCTTCTTTTCTTGCAAAGCATACAAATATTGATGAAGAAATTATTAAACATTTACAAGATAAATGTGAAGGTGCTAATGATGTTTTATTAAATGCTGTTAAAGATATTGATGCTTTTATAAGTGAAGCTATCGGCTGTGATGGTAGAGGGCATTTTATGTCTAGCTATGATGGACACGAAGAAGAACTAAACGACTTATACATCTATAGAACTAATTAAAATAAAATAAAACCCCCATTAATTTGGGGGTGCTGTTAGCTTTTTAAAATACATAATAAGAGAGACTGACTGTGCATGATTGTTTTATAATTCTATAAGACTTCAAAAACTTTTAAAACTATACAAGATTTACAAGATATAAACACCACTTATAATACAACATAACTAAACTTTATCGGACTCAATGAGAGCCTCTGTATTGAATAGTTAGGTAAAGCCTAGCCTTAGTATCTAAAATCTCTAAGCTCTATTCGACTGTATGAATATACAGTACTATGAATCATTACTACACTTTAAAAGAAATGTAAAGGGATATATTAAAAATAAATAAAATAAATATATTGCTTATTTGTTGACAGTAAATTAAATTTATAGGTATCAAATAAATAAATAGCTAGAGGGCTATAAGAATATGAAACATAAAAAAACAGTATATAGAAAAGCTTCAGGGGTAAACCCAGCACAGTATAAGTATAGAGGGTTTATTATAAGTTCTCATTATGATTGTGGTAGAAACCATTGGACAGGTAGCAACATACCTAACGACAATACAAAGCCAATTAGGTTTGGTGGGTGGGAACACACTATAAAAGATGTTCAAGAAAAAATAGATAATCATTTTGAAATGGAGGATAAGTAGATGATGTTAGAGTATGTAAAAGAAACTAGACAAGCAGTAAGAACAGCTTTTAAAGATTTAGAATCTAAAGGTTGGTATACAGGAACGCCTAGTAAAGAGGGTGTGTGGTGTTGTCAGTCTTGTAGTTGGGGTAATGTCCCTAAAGATAAAGATAATGCTGTGTTCTACCATGAGCAGGGAGAAGAACGCTACAAGATATGGGGTGTAATTAACTTATATCATCAAGGCAATGCTTCAGAACTTGTAGAAACTTTAAACGATAAAGGACTTATCACTTCATGGAATGGTTTGGAGTCTAGGTCAGTACAGGTTTTAGGAATGGTAAAGCACCTTAACTCTTTTAAAGATTCAGAAATGGATAGAGAGGGCTATGGTGTAAATGGTAGAGGTAATTTATATGAGACAAGATAACCATAAGGAGGTTAGATAGTATGCAAAAATATAAAGACATATACGAATATAGCACTATATCACATAAGGCTTACAGCGTAGCGAAACAGAACAGAGAATGGAAAAAAACATGGGTAGTTGTTGAGCCTAATAAAATACAGCTTGACAAACCTATAGCAATTAGGAGGTTAAAAGAATGTTTGACATAACAATAACAACTGTGATAATTTATATAATTGTAGGGCTAATGGTTGGCTACTACTTAAATGAGAGGGACTGAGAATGAGTAATATAATAACAGAAACATACGCTGATAAACTGTATGAGGAACTATACGAAAAGTATTATAAAGAAGTAGGTAAGACTACAGATGATGTTGAGTATATAGAAAAGGAAGCTGAGAGATTAGCTGAAATAGATTTAGATAACTTTGAAATGGAGGGATAAGGCATGAGTAAACTATACAGAGAATATGAATATGAAAAAGAATGTGTACTTCACACACTTGACAAACTTGAAATGAGTGTAAGGTTTCTAAACGTCTGGGTCAATGAGCCTATGGGTTTAGAGAACGCTAAGTACGTACTGGAAAAGAACTCTAACAGGACATACGATTTGTTAGATATTAATATGGTAAAAGAATTAGTAGAGGAGGAAGTCAGATGACACATAATATACTAATGAAGGTAGCAGTACTAGGTATGATAACTTGTATCTGGATATTGTATTTAATAAATGGAGGTGCAGTATGAATGTTGATAGCGATAAACCAAAATACATTGAAGCTAGGTACAGTGCATATCTTAGTTGGGACTTAGAAGAACTAGGTATTGACTGGGATGAGATAGAAGATTGGGACTTGTTAAGAGCAGACCTACATATAACTTTTAAAGATGGAACTCAAAAGGTGTATGAAAACTGGCAAGACTTAGACATAGATTATAAACATAACTTTGAAGAAGTCCTTATACTTGATGAGGATTGGCATGAGGTGGAGGGATTGAACTGATGATAATATATGAAGGCATAACAAAAGAGATAGAAGATATCAAAGATGCAGTAGCTAGACAAGAGAAGGTACTGTATGAGATACTAGAACTATTAAAACAACAGGAGGTTGATGATGATGAACATTAATACATTAGAAAAAGAAATACTTAAAGCTATTGATATAGAAAGACAAGAACTGCGTAATAACTTTAGGAATTGGAAAACTATTGAAGAAAGCTTTATAGATTTAGAAAACTTTACCTGTAAATTATTTACAGAATATAAAGGAGGTTGATGATGACAGCTAAAGAAATGACAGATAAAAATTTTATAAACTTTCAAGATGATTTCTATAATCTTTTAGAAAAGTATGGAGTTGGTAAGATTGACATAGAACATTCACAGTTTAATAGTATTTGCAACCTTAGAAATAAGGTAGTAGAATTTATTGAACAAGAAACGTGGGAGCAAGATAATGAATAAAACTTTATACAAAAGACTAGAAGATATATGTGCAAGAGAATATGTTGTTAATAAATTATCTGAACATAAGTTTAGAACATTTGTCGACTTTCTTTATGATGACATAAGAACATGGGACAAACCTACAGATGTAGCAGATGTTGATGTAATACATAGGATAGAAGAACATCTAAGCTACATGGTGAGCAGGAGATTAGCTGATGCACACATAGGTACTAACCATGACTAACAATCCCTTAGAAAGGCTTAGAAAAAAATTATCTTTTTTACTTGACAACCTTAAAAATAAGTTTAGAATGCTTATAAAATCTAAACAAAATAATAAAATAATTATTAATAAAGATATTAAAAATAATATTCCTAAACATTTAAAGGGATTAAATAATAAACAATTAAAAGATTTACAAAGTCTTTTTAGAATGAGGATATAATATGAAGGTAAAACATTTAAAAACTAAAGTAAGTATTGATATGAGTGTTAGTGAGTATGACACTTTATTTAAATACATAAACAAAATAGATAGTATGTTAAACACTTTACACGAGACAAACGATTTGTGGTTGTCTGATGTACATAACTTAAGCAGTCTTAGGTATGAGTTAGTTGAGTTGTTAGATGCTGAATGGAATCCAGATACATATAGATATGTAAAGAGAGGAAGTTGAGTGAGAGAAGACTGTAAGCTAACACCTATGAACAAAGAAGAGTTTAGAATGTGGGAAGATTATATTATAAGTTATAATCATAGTAATCCTACAGACCAGATAGCTTACGAGGTCACATGGAAGGACGATAATTATAAAGTAAAATTATTAAATTTAAAGGTTGACAGAGGGGTAGAGTAGTAGTATCATAGATACTTATTTCAGGTATGTCCAAAGGTGTAGCCCTCAACTAACCTTCCTGAACCTAAAGACATACGATTATATCGTGCTAGTTACTGGTCTAGTGCCAAGAAAACCAGACTGATTTTAAAGTTTTACAAGGTGTTCGAGCTACTGTAAAATCCTTTCTTGAAAAGGTTGTAGCTGAAATGGGATAAGAACTAAACCGATTACCTTCCCTTGTAAATTAAATCCTAGATTAAATTCGGGGTAGTCAGTCGTTCGGTGACTCTAAAAGATAATGTTCGAGTGCTGGGTATCACTTTAAAGTACCTACTTTTAACTGGAGGGTTATATGAATCTATATTTTAAATCAACAACACTAGAAAAAGAGATAGGTTGGACATGGAAAGACATGGACAAAGCCTACTGGGATACGTGGATACCTAAGAAGTCTGATATCAAAATCATTACAAGACTTAACAAAGAACAAAAGAAACAAGCACTTGATGAGTTATGGGAAGACTTGCAAGGGGCTATACAATTTACACGTGATAGAAACAGTGCAAGAAGAAGACAGAAAAGACTTGCACAAAAAGAAAAAGCATGTTAGAATCCAGACACTTAATACTAAAAAACTAAACCAACGGAGGTAATTATATGTATGAGTATGTAGAAGGAAAAGCTATGTGGGCTAATGTCAGCACACCAAACACTAAGTTTGAACCACATAAGTACGGAATCGTGGTGTTGACTGATGAAGATACTGCTACCAGATTAGAGGATGCAGGGTTATCAAGAGTAAGAACCAGAGATGGTCAAGCTAAGTATGATGAACCTGCTTTCTCATTCAGTAGAAAAGTAGAACGACATGATGGGACTACCAATCCTGCACCTAAGTTAGTTGACGCTGATGGTAACGACTTAGATGTTAGTCTTGGTAATGGCTCTGAAGTTACTGTGAAGATTAAACCTTACACAGGAAAGTATGGTACATTTGCAGAGTTAATAGCTGTGAAGGTTACTAATTTAATTGAATACACTGAACCAAGTTCAGACAACGAGGAATTTTAATATGATTATTACTATTAAGAATGATGATGGCGAATCAGTCTATGATGTTTCAAAGATTGAAGATGAGCAGAAGAGAGCAGGTGCTAATGTATCTATCAGTAAGATAGGCACATTGAATGTACTGGTTGAAGCTTTGAACTATGCTTCACAAGGACATCAAAATAATCTTGAAGCTGTGCTAAAGGAAAGCCCTGAAGCAGTAGTTGAACAAGAGGAACAAGAAGAAGAAGTAGTTGTAGAAGATTCAGAAGACGAATCTTAATTATTAATGAGGGCTAACATGGATAAAACTTGGGACAAGCTACACCAACCCTGTCCACTTTGCAACAGTAGTGATGCTGTAGGAATCAACGAAGATGATTCAGCAAAGTGTTTCAGTTGTGGGGAATTTATGCCTAGCTATACTAAAGCATGTGGAGGAAAGGATATGCAAACAGCAACGAATACAACAACAACTAAACTACCTGATGTAGTAGATGAAGGGAAATTTTCAGCCTTAACAGACAGAAAAATATCTCAAGCTACAGCCACTAAGTACGGGGTTAAATGTGTACATGATTTACAAGGTAATATCGTTAAACATTTCTATCCTTTCTATAATGGTCATGAGTTATCAGCTACTAAGGTTCGTAATGTAAGGAATAAAGATTTCTTTTTATCTGGAAGTTACAATGATACAGGTTTGTTTGGTCAACAGTTGTTCAAGGGTGGCAAGTATGTCACTATAACAGAAGGCGAGTGTGATGCTATGGCTACCTATGAACTCTTAGGTTCTAAGTGGGCTGTAGTATCTATCAAGCGTGGAGCAAACGGAGCAGTAAGGGACATCAAGGAAAGCCTTGAGTTCTTTGAAGAGTTTGAGAATGTAATCATTGCATTTGATAATGACAAGGCAGGTAAGGAAGCTTCTATTAAAGTTGCTAGATTATTTAAACCTAGTAAGGCTAAGATAGTTACTTTACCTAATGGATTCAAAGACCCTAACGACATGCTTCGTTCTAACAGACACAAAGAGTTTGTTGAATGTTGGTGGTCAGCTAAAGTTTATACACCCTCTGGTGTTATAAATGTATCTGAACAGCGTGAGAAGTTTCACAATCGTGAGAAGAAACAAAGCGTACCCTATCCTTATGAAGGACTGAACAAGAAATTGTATGGTCTTAGGGCAGGAGAACTTGTAACTCTTACAGGTGGTACTGGTCTTGGTAAGTCAAGTGTTACAAGAGAACTTGAACATCATCTTATTAAGAACACTACAGACAATGTAGGTATCATAGCATTAGAAGAAGATTGGAGAAGAACCATTGATGGTATCTTATCTATTGAAGCTAACGCTAGATTATATGTTGACCAAGAACGTGAGAAGTTTTCTCAAGAAGAACTAGATAAGATGTTTGATATTCTCTATGACGGAGAGAACAAGAACAGGGTGTGGGTACATTCACACTTTGGGACTAATGATATTGATGACATCTTTACTAAACTTAGATTCATGATTATTGGATGTGACTGCAAGTGGGTGGTCGTTGACCATTTACATATGTTAGTTAGTGCAGTACATGAAGGAGATGAGAGACGTGCCATTGATACTATCATGACTAGACTTAGAAGTTTGGTAGAAGAGACAGGTGCAGGAATCATTTTAGTTTCTCACTTACGTAGAGTTGATGGTAACAAAGGACATGAGAACGGTATTGAAGTATCTCTATCTCATCTAAGAGGTTCTAATAGTATAGGACAACTTAGTGATTGTGTAATAGCCTTAGAAAGAAACCAACAATCAGATGACCCTGAAGAAGCTAGGACTACAAGACTTCGTATACTTAAATCAAGGTATACTGGAGATGTAGGTATGGCTTGTAGAGTTGTATATGATGGAGAAACTGGTAGACTATCAGAGGTTAGCGACAGTGACATAGAGTTTGATAACACTTTAGATGAGGCATTTTAATGGACTTAGTATTTGACATAGAAACAGATGACTTGAAAGCAACTCTGGTACATTGTATCGTTGCTCAAGACATGGACACTGGAGAGATATATAAATATCCACCAGATAAATTGTCTGAAGGTTATGAACTGTTGACTAAGGCAGATACTTTAATAGGACACAACATCATTGGATTTGATATACCTATGGTAGAGAAGTTTGGTGGTGTTGACTTGTCAAAGATACCAGTCATTGATACTCTTGTACTATCAAGACTGTTCAACCCTAACAGAGAAGGTGGTCATAGCCTTGAGAAATGGGGATATAAATTAGGCTATCATAAGATAGACTTTTCAGATTATCTTAATTACTCTAAAGAGATGATGGACTATTGTGTTAGAGATGTACAACTCAACGCTGTAGTATTAAAGAAACTAAGAGAGGAGAGTAAAGGATTCTCTAAACAATGTATAGCTATTGAACAAGGTGTAGCTAGGATAATGAAACAACAAGAAGTAAATGGTTTTAAGTTTGATTTACAATCAGCATTGTTATTACTTGCTGAACTTAGAGAAAAGAAACAAGCCATTGAAGATGAAGTTCATAATACATTTAAACCTAAATGGGTAGATGATAAATTAGTTAAGCCTTACATTAAGAAAGATGGAGACTTATCTAAGCGTGGACTTACAGATGATGAGTATCAAAGATGTTTAGATACAAATAACTTTGAACCTTTTATGAGACAAACACTACAAGACTTTAATCTTGGTAGTCGTAAACAGATAGGAGAATATCTTATTGACTTTGGTTGGAAGCCTGAAAGGTTTACACCTACAGGTCAGCCTATAGTAGATGAGAAAACCCTATCAGCAATCACACACATACATGAAGCTAAACTTATAGCAGATTTCTTACTACTTCAAAAGCGTATAGCTCAAGTTGATTCTTGGGTTGAAGGAGTACAAGATGATGGTAGAGTACATGGCTTTGTAATACCTAATGGTGCTATCACAGGAAGAATGACACACAGGAATCCTAACATGGCACAAGTACCGGCAATCTATAGTCCTTATGGTAAAGAATGTAGAGCCTGTTGGACTGTAGAAGAAGGTAATGTTTTAATCGGAGTTGATGCTTCTGGTCTTGAGATTAGAATGTTAGCTCATTATATGAATGACGAGGAGTACACAAATGAAATTCTCAATGGAGACATACACACCGCTAATCAAAAACTTGCAAACCTTGAATCAAGAGATAAGGCAAAGACATTCATCTATGCACTTATGTACGGAGCAGGAGATGAAAAACTTGGAAGCGTGGTCGGAGGAAGTACAGCAGATGGTAAGAGAGCTAGACAATATTTCTTTGATAATAAGCCTACATTTAAGTCTCTTAGAGACAGAGTACAAAGAGCTTCAGCAAAAAACTACCTCAAAGGATTAGATGGTAGGAAGCTGTATGTTCGTAATCAACATTCAGCATTGAACACTTTACTACAAGGAGCAGGTGCTATCGTAATGAAACAAGCATTGGTTATGTTAGATGATGTGTTAAGATTAAACACAATGGATTATAAATTCGTAGCTAACATACATGATGAGTGGCAGATAGAAGTACCAAAAGATAAAGCTGATTTTATAGGGAACTTTGCAGTAGACAGTATTGTAAAAGCAGGAACACATTTTAATCTTCGTTGTCCTTTAGATGGCGAATACAAGATAGGAGATAACTGGAGTGAAACCCACTAAAGAAGACAGAAAGAAATTTGACATTGACTTAGAGTACGGAGAGATAAGAGAAGATAAAATAAAAGACATGCTAACTGGTAAGAAGATAGAAGTTAAATCAGAGAAAGGTATGTGGATGAAGACAGGAAACATATGTATAGAGTATGAGTCTTGGAATAAACCATCAGGAATTAGAGCAACCGAATCAGACTATTGGTTTCATAACCTATGTGTAGGAGACAACGAGTTCTGTACTCTTGTATTTAAAACAGATGTACTTAGAACTATTGTTGATGACCTTGATAGTTTTAAAACTGTATGTGGTGGAGACCATAACGCTAGTAAAATGTTCTTAGTTAATCTTCAGAAATTATTCTCATCAGATGTCATAAAAGCATTTAAGGAAACTGAAGATGAAAAAAAATAAGAAAACACTTGACACATTAGTAGAAGATATATATAATGAATTGTCGGCATTAGGAAAAGGCGAACATCTTAACATAGATGAAGAGTCAATCGAACAGTTTGGAGAGTCTATGAAACAGATTCTACATGACTGGTCACATCCTAGCCCAAGAGGTAAACCTAGTTTAAGAATGTCTAACATAGGTAAACAGCCTAGACAATTATGGTATGAGATGAACTCTGATTCTGATAATACAGAAGTCATATCTCCACCTACATTTATTAAGTTCTTGTACGGACACTTGCTTGAAGAGATAGTTTTATTTCTTGTTAAGTTATCCGGACATGAAGTAACAAGTGAACAGAAAGAGATAACAGTATCTGGAATTAAAGGACACATGGATTGTGTTATTGATGGAGAAGTTGTTGATGTTAAGACTGCTTCTAACTATGCCTTTAAGAAATTTAAAGATGGTACTCTAGCAGAGGATGACCCATTCGGATACATGGCTCAACTAGCAGGTTACGAATCAGCAGAAGGAACTACTCATGGTGGTTTCCTTGCTCTTAATAAAGAGTCTGGAGAGTTAGCTATGTTCAAGCCTGATAACTTTGATAAGCCTAATATCAAAAAGAAAATAACTGATATTAAAAAGGCTGTTAAGTTAGCAACACCTCCTGATAAATGTTATGATGATGAACCAGATGGTAAGTCTGGTAACATGAAACTTGCAAGGGGTTGTACTTGGTGTAGGTTTAAACATGAGTGTCACGAAGATGCTAACGATGGTAAAGGTTTAAGAGTATTTAAATATTCAACAGGTTATAGATACTTAACTCAAGTACCTAAAGTTCCTAATGTTATAGAGGTAACACAAATATGAGTGGTAAGAAATCAAAACTGTTAAGACGTAAGGCTGAAGGATTACTTATAGGATGGATTCAAAGCATGACTCCAGAAGGAGAAGATGCTAGTAAGATTAATAAGAAAAACTTACATGAGTTTCTACCAGAGCAAACACATATCTTTGCTAACAATAGATTTATGCTAAGTGCTTACAGTCTTAGATGGTTCTATAAGAAAGTAAAACAAAATCCTAACTTTCATTTGGAAGAGTTAAGTGGTTAGAAGAGTTCCTAGAAAACCTAGACCAAAGAAAGTAAATGTACCTAAAGGGTATGACAGTTTATGGGAAGCAACGCTACATGAGACTGTGCTACAAGAATGGAAACATCATTGGGATAACATTAACTATGTTGTTAAACATAAATACGAACCTGACTTTGTAAAGGTTATAGATGGTAAAACAATTTTACTAGAAGCTAAAGGTAGGTTCTGGGACTATGCAGAGTATAGTAAGTACATACATATAAGAGAAGCTATCCCTAATGACTATGAGTTAGTCTTCTTATTTCAGAAGCCTTTTTCTCCTATGCCTCAAGCTAAGAAAAGAAAAGACGGAACAAAAAGAACTCATGCTGAATGGGCAAAGACAAATAATTTTACATGGTATAGTGAAGAGACATTACCAGAGGAATGGAAAAGTGAGTTATAATAAACAATACTATCAAGATAATAAAGAAAAAATAAAGGCTCAATCATTAGAATATTATTATAATAATAAAGAAAAATGTTCTTTAAACAACAAAAAATATTATATAAGTAATAAAGACAATTTACAAGCTTATTCTAAAGAATATAATAAAAAGTGGTATCAAGATAATAAAGAAAAAATAAATGCTCAAAAAAAAGAATACAATAAAATCAATAAAGAAAAAATAAAACTACGTCAACAAGAGTACGAGTTAAAAAGAAAATATAATATAACTTTAAAAGAAAGAAATATTTTATTACAAGAACAAAATAATAAATGTAAAATTTGTTCTTTAGAGTTTAATGAAAATATCTTTAAACTAAAAGCTTGTGTAGACCACTGCCACGAGACTGGTAAAGTTAGAGGTTTGTTGTGTCGTACTTGTAATGCAGGACTTGGTTATTTTAAAGATAATATAGAACAATTAACAAAAGCTATTAACTATTTACAGGTAACAGAATGAATTATAAATTTAACGAAGATAAAATATTAAACGAATTAAAAGCTTACGTAGGTAATACGTATGACCAACACTATGCTAATGGTAAGTACCAAGCAACAGATATGATAATTGATTCCGGATATGGAGAAGGATTCTGTCTTGGAAACATTATGAAATATGCTATGAGGTTTGGTAAAAAGGACGGTAAAAATAATTTAGACCTATATAAAATAATACACTATGCTATAATAGCAATCTACGTAAACAATAAGGAACAAGATAATGGTTGAAGATAAGATAGGTACTAAACAATACTTAGGTATAGAAATAGATTATGACAGAGAAAAAACATTTGATAAGTTTAGTCTTGATACTTTAAAAGATAGATACTTATGGGATAACGAAACCCATGCACAGGAAGCTTTTGCAAGAGCATCAGTATTCGGTGCAACCTTTAAAGGAGAAACAGATTTTGAATTGGCTCAAAGACTTTATAACTACAGTTCCCAAAGGTGGTTCATGTTTAGCACTCCTATACTTAGTAACGGAGGAACAACTCGTGGGCTTCCTATCAGTTGTTTTCTTAATTATGTTCCTGATAGCAGGGGTGGTTTATCAGCTCATTATGATGAGAACATATGGTTGGCAAGTTCGGGTGGCGGTATCGGTGGCTATTGGGGAGACATTAGAAGTAACGGTATATCTACTACTCATGGCTCTCGTTCTACTGGCTCAATTCCTTTCATGCATGTAGTTGATTCTCAGATGTTAGCCTTTAATCAAGGTACAACTAGACGTGGTTCTTATGCGGCTTACATGGACATCAGTCATCCAGAGATTGAAGAGTTTATTAACATGCGTAAAGAATCAGGTGGAGATATAAACAGAAAGAATCTTAACATACATAACGGTGTAAACATTACAGATGCTTTCCTTGAAGCAGTAGAGAAAGATGATGACTGGAGATTGATTGACCCTAAGAGTAACGAAGCTGTTAAGGTAGTAAATGCTAGAGACTTATGGTGGCAAATCATTCATGCTAGAGCAGAGACAGGTGAACCTTACATGGTCAACATAGATACTTGTAATAAATATTTACCTAAAGCACAAAAAGATTTAGGACTTAAGATACGACAAAGTAATTTATGTTCAGAGATTACCCTACCAACAGACGAAGAAAGAACAGCAGTATGTTGTTTGTCTTCTGTAAACTTGGAACACTTTGATACTTGGTCAAAGGATGATAACTTCATACAAGATTTAATAACCATGCTTGACAATGTTTTACAGCACTACATTGACAATGCAATAGACACAACACAGTTAGGAGAATACAGTGCAAACTTTAAAAGATTTCAAAAATACGTTAGAGAAGGTAAAGAAGGATTTACTAAATCTGCCTATTCGGCATATAGAGAAAGAAGTCTCGGACTCGGTGCAATGGGCTTCCATGCGTACTTACAGGGCAGGAACATTCCTTTTGAAGGAATCTATGCGACTGGCTTCAATTATAAAGCATTTCTTTATATCAATACTAGAGCAAATGAAGCCACTAAAGAGTTGGCTATACAAAGGGGAGAAGCTCCTGACATACATGGTACAGGTAAGCGTAATGCTAACCTCATGGCTATTGCTCCTAACGCTAGTAGTGGTATTATATGCAGTGGCACTTCCCCTAGTATTGAGCCTTATAGGGCTAATTGCTATACTCACAAAACTTTATCCGGCTCTTATCAAGTTAAGAACAAGTATCTGGAAAAGCTTTTTAAATCTAAAGGGTTGAAGGGTAAAGAGTTAGAAAAGACTTGGAAAGATATATCAGCTAACGAAGGTTCAGTACAGCACTTAGATATTCTTAATGATGATGAGAAAGAAATATTTAAAACAGCAAATGAAATAAATCAAATATGGATTATAGAACATGCTTACAAAAGACAAGAGTTTGTTAGTCAAGCACAGTCTGTAAATCTATTCTTTACTTTACCTAAGAGTACAGAGCCTCAAGAAGTACATGATGAATACATGCAGTATGTTAATGATGTACATTGGTACGGTATGAATAAATTAAAATCGTTGTATTACTTTAGAACTAATGCAGCAAGAAATGTAGAGAATGTAAACACTAAAGTCCCACGTATAAGATTAGATGACGTGGAATGTATAGCGTGTGAGGGATAGTATGGCTAAAAAATATATACATGTTAATCAACATAAGATTAGAGCAAATAAAAAACACGGAACTAACGAACCTGTTATTGCTATTAAAGAAGGAAGAACAAATACTTATTGTCATGAGGTAAAAGTATTAGGAGAATGTACTATCAAATACGGTGGTAACGATAAGCCTATATTACCTTGTGGTGCTAGAGTTGTTATTGAAACTGAAGCACCTTATGAAATAGTAAAACCTTATGATTATGTGGAGGCTGATTTAACATGAACTGTTGGCATTGTAACACACAATTAATATGGGGCGGAGACCACGACATAGAAGAAGAAGACGAGAATTATATTATGGAGACTAACTTAAGTTGCCCTAAATGTGATTCATTAACAATAGTATATTTACCAAAGGAAGAAAAATTATGAGCTTATTAAAAACTAGAGATTACTATAAACCGTTTGAATACCCCTGGATGTATGAGTATTACAAACTACAAAACCAAATGCATTGGATGCCGGAATCAGTTCCGTTGCACACTGATGTAAAAGATTGGCAGGATGTTACACCTGAAGAAAAACATTTACTTACACAAATATTTAGATTGTTCACACAGTCAGATGTAGATGTTGGTGCAGGATATGTAGATAAGTATATGCCTATCTTTAAAAAGCCTGAAGCAAGAATGATGATGTCATCTTTTGCTAACATGGAATCAATACATCAAGATGCTTATAGCTTACTGTTAGATACAGTTGGTATGCCTGAGATAGAGTACAAAGCTTTTGCAGAGTATGAAGAGATGGCAGACAAGCATGATTATGTTGGTAACTTTAAACCTCTTAAGTCTGATAAGAAAACTATTGCTAAAACTTTAGCAGTCTATTCAGCTTTTACAGAAGGACTACAGTTGTTCAGTAGCTTTGCAATCTTATTAAACTTTCCAAGGTTCGGTAAGATGAAAGGTATGGGACAGATAGTTACCTACTCTATACGTGATGAGTCAATGCACGTTGAAGCAATGACAAAGTTATTCAGAGAGTTTATCCAAGAGAACATAGAGATATGGACAGATGATTTTAAAGGAGAGCTTTATCAAATTTGTAGAGACATGGTAGAACTAGAAGATAAGTTCTTAGACTTAGTGTTTGAGATGGGAGACTTACAAGGACTAACAAAAAAAGATATGTATGCTTACAATAGATACATAGCAGATAGAAGATTATTACAGTTAGGATTAAAGACTAACTATGACCAGAAAGAAAATCCACTTGGTTGGATTGATGAAGTCATGGGTGTCGAACATCAGAACTTCTTTGAGGGTAGAGCTACAACATATATGAAAGCAGGGTTACGTGGTAAACAGGACAATATTAAATTCACAACCTTAGAGGATTAGAATGATTAACAAAGACGAAGCTAATTTAGTAAGCTTCAAAATTATCTTAACAAGAGATAATAAAATAATGACAGAGTTTAGTATGCTACCAGAGAATATGGTTGATGAAGTATTCCCTATTGATGATAGACCATTAATGAAAACTATTATTAGAAATGGTAAAGCTAAACTAGAAAACCTACATGATTATTTTCAGAGAGAACTTAATGTTCTAAAGTAGTATAGATAATAATATCATCTTTCTTACCCTTAACTTTTATAGGGTCTAGATATTTAGTGGGTATATCAGAGTTCATAGCTGTGGTGTACCCAATTACTATATCCTCTCCTACTTCTTTAGTAGAGCTTTCTAACCTAGCCGCTAGATTAACAGCGTCTCCAATTGCAGAGTAATCAAACCTTGTATCACTTCCCATATTACCTATTACCGCCTCTCCTGTATTTATCCCTATACCTATCTCTATTCCTAAATCGGCTTCAGCCATATCTTGTTTTATTTTCAAGGCTGTTTGAATTGCTTTGGTTTCGTGTTGTTCTAAGTCTATAGGTGCATTGAAGATAGCCATCATTGCATCTCCAATGTATTTATCCACCATACCACCGTACTCTTTAACTGCATTAGCTTGTATGGTTAGTGCCTTATTCATTATTTCTGTAACTTGTTCAGGTTCTAAAGTCTCTGATAAACTTGTAAAGCCTCTAACATCTGTAAATAAAAACGTACATCTTCGTCTATCTCCGCCTAACTTCAGAAGCTCCGGATTGTCTTGGAGTTGTTTGACTTGTCTTGGGTCAAGGTAATGTTCAAACTGTTTCTTTATAAGCTGTCTAAGTTTGAATTGTGTTCTAAAGTTTAGATAGAATTGTAGGGTAGCAATAAGTGTCATACTTATCATGCTCCATGTAAAGTCTATCAAGATATTAGAGCTTACAAAGTGATACTCCATATATCCCATGAGAGAGAACAAACCTAAGAAGGATACAACACCCTTAGTGATACCAAGATAATTGATTGCAAGAGCTGTGAGTAAGCCAGAGACTATTAATAATAATAGCTCAACAAACAATCTATAGTCTGGTATGTAAGGAGTATCCATCAACATACTTTCTGATAGAGCTGTTTGTATCTTGTGTGGTTCTAGTAACCCTACAGGAGTTGCAAGTTGTGGGGATATTCCCTTTGCAGTAAAACCTACAAACACAAACTTGTTAGCTACATCTAGTTCTTCTAGTGTAGTCTGTGGTGTATCTACCCAGCTAATCCATTTACGTCCTAAACTATCAGTGGTAATGGGTGGAATGCCTCTCACTCTAACCTGTTCTATTCCATTCAGATTTGTGACAATCTGATAAGTTCGACCACCTCCTAGTATTTTTAAAACTTCCGTTCCAAACGAAGCGACCCACCCATTATTAGTTTGTTGTAGTAGAGGTATACGTCTTACTAAATTATCTACATCTACTGGTGCAGAGATAGCACCTTGACTAGCTGATTGTTTTAAAGGTTCTATGTTCTCTAAGAAGCCTTGAGCTTTTGGTAGAGATACTGTTGGTCCTTTGATAACTGTACCATGTGTCTTAGGATAAACACCGTTAGATACTTCAGGCATAGCTATGACACTTGGAGAGCTTTGTAAAGCTTTAGAGAACTCATCATCTCCACCCATTCTATCTGCATGTGGAAATAACATAACCCATCCTACACCTAATGCACCTTTGTTTATTATATCGTTATGAATCTTTGCAAGTGTTTCTCTAGGCAGAGGATATCCACCTTGGTCATCTAGGAATTGTTCGTCAATGTTGAGGATTGTAAAGTACCCAGTAGGCTCTGGAGTTGTGACAAGAGCATCAAAGGTTTTGAGTCTTAGTACTTCTAGTGGTACACTATTGAAGAGGAGAGGCAAAGTTAATAGAGTTAATAGAGTAATTGCCCACTTCATGTTAGTCTCCTTGCGTTATAGTTATGCTAGAGTTACCACCACCGTTGACAACTATCTGTGTACTCTTACCGTTCTGTATCATTACAATAGTGTAAGCATTTGATTTATCTAAATCTAATTTAATAGTATCTTCTAAAGCTTTGTAGAATGTTATGACGTTATCAGTCATAAAAGTATTTATCTGAGTCTCACTATCGTAACCAATCTGTGTACCTTTTAGGTCTACATCAGACTTTAAAAGTGTTGAAGTTTGGTCTAGTTCGTTTACATCCTCTATGATGTTTAACAAGTCTTCAAGAAAATTTACATCAAGATAATTAATGTCAAGCTCAGTAAATTCTAATTCGTCTTCTGCTAAATAATCTACTTCTAAGTCATCAAACTCAAGGTAGTCAACATCAAGAAGATTAGTGTTGCTCCCTCCATCTTGTCTTTCATTCTCTTGTATTTCCTGTGGTTGGTTTACTATTAACATGTTATCAATTAACTCAAGAGTCAAGTCAAGGATAACGGGATTAGTGGGTTTAGTTTCAAACATAGAAACTGTAGTAGCTTGGTAAGGTTTGTTAAGTGTTACCTGTCCCATAGCTGTAGAGACAACAATCTCCCCACTTGGAAGACCGTCATCATCCGGTAATAATATAATTAGACTTCTACCTAACTCATCTACAGTTACAGTAAAGTCTGTACCACGAATAGCTATCGTAGCACTTGGAGTTTGTATAGATATGTTTTCTTTATCTATTGATGCTAACTTACCTGTGATAAATCTTGCAGTACCACTTGCAAATTGTAGAGCCATCTTAGATTTAGATGGGTCAGAGTCATAGATAAATTCATCTATAATTAATTCAGAATGTTCAGTAAGTCTAACTTGACTGTCATCTAAAAAAGTAATGCCCAATCTCCCGTTAGAAGTTTGGACATTATCGTAGCTGTTTATGTCTAGGTCTATAGAGGCTTGGAAGGTTTGGTCTCTTACAACTCTACCTGTTCCGTTTAGTTCAGTTATGTTGCCTATATTAGCAACCGACTGCTGTTCCCCCATCGTTTTGAATGACACAAATAGTGCCACTAGAACCATCAGATGTAATTTGTAACCAGTCATTGTCTAAAGTACTCAGTTGTTGTATGTTAAATGTTCTAGAATTACCTGTTTGATTTAACTTAAAGTAACCACCTGCGTAACCTTGACCTGTAAAGTTTACAGTATTGTCGTTACCATCAACATTTACATCATTAGTTGCATCAGCATTATTAATATTAAAATCAAATGTGTTGCCATCTCCACTAATAATCCAATCAATATCTGCGTTACTTGCTAAAGATGTTGTAGCTAAGTCAAGTGTAAAAGTATTTGTACCACCTGTTACATCTACATTAACATCAGAACCATCAGCACCATAAGTATTAGTAGGGTCTATTTTTACATTAAATACGTTAGTAGAACCATCAAACTCCCAAAAACCTACAAAGTTATCAGCAGTAATATCTCCTAAAAATTTATTGCTTGAACCTATTTGATTAATATCAATAGTCTGTGTACCACCATCTAAGTCTAGTGCAGTCATAGTACCAGCAATTGCATCAGCTCCACCTATGATGTTACCTGAACCTAACTGTTCAGCATCTAAGTTAAACGTAGCACCTGATTGGTCTATGTATATTTCGTTGTCAGCCCCGTATAGCACTGATACATTCATCAGTACAATCAGGCTTAATAATTTTAGTTTGTTCATATTTCCAATAGCCTCTCTCTATTCCAATATTGATTATATTTAATACTCCAGTCTCTACAGCTTTTTGTAATGCTATAGAAACACTTTCATTCTCTGATATACCACCTTCTATTTCTACTAGCTCTGTGCCAGTTTCAATAAAACGAAATACATCTTGAGAAACACTTGTAGATAAAATACTTTTGGATACTAATGTTTCCATAAGAACTTCACCCGTAGATACAGATACTAACCTTAAAGATATAGTAACTGTGTCCTCCCTAAATTGTTTACTTGTTCCAATGCCTAAGTACCTTGCACCAGAACCTCCAGATTTTAGATTAGCTTCGTAACTAATCACGCCACCTTGGACTAACAACCCTGCAAATAACAGTGGTTGCATCTTATTATCTTCTTTAAAATCTTTACGAGTACTTCGTATGAGTTGTCTTTCTTTTGTTAGGTCATCTAAACCTACTCTTTCTACAACTCTAAAAAACTTTCCACCTGCTGTATGCTTAAAAGCTCTAATAAGAAAAGCTTCAGGTGCTTGTGTTACAGCAGTACTAAACAAAGCAAAAGTGCTGTTACTTCTACGCTGTCCTGTTAAGTCCCTAAAACTATTAGGGTATATTGCTATCGTTGGTCTTATTTGTGCTGGTGGTAAATTTCTTAACTCTTCTGATTGTAAATCTAATGTAGAACTGGACTGGACTTTTTTAGTTAAAACTAAATCTCCACTCTCTTGTACTACTGCACAACTAGAAAGTAAAGTTACCAACAGGCAAAGATATAGTCGTTGTATTACCATCACTGTCCGTTATAGTTAAAGTTATTATTCCATCTTCTACATTGTAAACAATTGTATTGCCTTCTAAAGTTAATGTACCACTATCAGAAGGAACTTCTCCAAACAAGTTTTCTACTAACTGTCTTGATAACTGTGAGTATATTCTAGATTCTAAGTTACGTATAAATCTTGCAAGTGTTGTATTCTCTTTGTCTCTTTCTATTTGGTCTTGCAAAGCTTTTATCTCTGCTTTGAGAGCTGCTTTACGATTAAACTCTTGGTTCTGAATTGTAAGATAATGTGAGCTAGTGTTGACACCACTAAAGCTAGGACTCTTAAATTTAAATACAACTTCATCTGCAATACTTCCTACAGACCAAAACATAACTAGCATAGACCAAAAGGTTATACAGAACATGCAGTTCCTTTCACTCTTTTTACTTTTAAATGTTGGTTTTAGTTTCATTGTATATTCTCTAACACACTTACTATAAATAAAAATACAAATATACTTATAAGTGGTAATTCTAAATTAATCTTTCCTTTGGTCATCTCTGTCTGCCTTTGCTATCTTGTCAATATTAATTAGTTGTGGCACACCTAGTATAGTTTTAATCATGGTGTCCTGTCTTATGATTTCATTATCTAAACTTCTTACTCTATCTATTAATGCAACAAGTATGCCATGTTGTGAGTCTAGTTTAGTACCTAACCTATCTTCTAAGTTAGCTAACGAACCGTTTAGTTTATCATCAAGAGTATCTAGTTTTGTTTCCATACCATCAATAATCCTATTGATTAGTTTCCAAACAAACATACCTAAACCTACAGCAGCAGCTATAGGAAAACCTAACTCTTGTATAACTTGAACTGCATCCATTAGTCTTTAGAAGTGTTAGAAGCTCCAAAGTAAAAAGATATAACAGCACTTGCTAAACCACCAAGGTATCCAAGTACAAGGTTTATAAGAGCTTCAGAGTTCTGTTCAGGTGGTTGTAAAGTAACAAGGAATATGTATCCCATGAATCCACCTACAACAGCTATACCCATGATACGGGCTGTCCAGTCTTTACTGAACTTATTTCTAGCGTCTTGCCCATCTTGTGTTTCTAATTTAAACACATCTACTTCAAGCTCTTTCATCTGTACTTCAAAAGCTTGTTCAGCTTTTTTAAGTTCTAACATTTGTTCAGGTGTAGCTTCAGCTATTCCTTTCTCTATAGCCTTTGGAGTATTAGGAACACCTAACACTTCTGATATCATGTTAGCTGCCATTCCTCCCATTGGTCCACCTAATGCAGTTCCTAATGTAGGTGCAACAGCTCCAACTATATTTTTTAATAATCCTTTCATTCTTTTTCCTTGTATATTATCTCTGTTAAATCTTCAAATAAAATTCTAAAGTCTTCTAAAGAAACAAAACTCATATTGTTTTTTCCTTGTAAAAGACAGTACTGCCTGTAGCAATCTTCTAATTGTTTTTCAGTGTATAGAAGCACTTATTGTTCTAAAACTATTTTTTGTAGTTCTATACTGCGTCTGCCTACTTGTTTAAACCAACGACTATCTTCCATTTGTACAGACATTTCTTTCCAGTTATGTTCTCTACAAGCTTTTAACATGTTACGAAACTTTGAAAGTCTTGTACCGCCTAGATTAAAACACATGTTTACTAACACTCTTTGTATAGGCTCTGGAAGCTTTTCAAAGTCTTCCTTGCTACCAAAGACATGTATGGTTTCCTTATGATGCTTTTCAAAGTCATCTTCGTAATACATATCTACAACTTCTTGAGTAACAGGTGTGCCAACTTCCCAATCATATTCCGGGTCGTTAGGTTGGCAAAGGTGTCCAACTCCTAAAGTTTTATAGCCTAGACTATCTTTATATATTTCTAATACTTCGCCTTCGTGTCTCTTTATTTCAGCCTTGCAAAGTTCTATATCTAATTTATTATTTTTCTTGAAAAACATTTAATCCTAATTCCTCCATTTGTGATGAGTAAGGTTGTCCTGTAAAAGGGTCTACTCTATTTGCTGGATTTTCTTTTGTAAATGGTACATCATCTTTACCTTCTACTAGTCCGCCTTTTGAGTAAGTTGGTCTAGCTATAATATCTTTATCTTGTATTTTAGCTTCTTCATAAATACTACTATCTAATCCTATTGCTTCTCCTACTTCTTCTCTCCTAGTAAGTTCCTTACCAAAAGGCGTTACAGTTTCAAAAATCTCTACTCCTCCTTCTCTAGGCTTACCAGTTACTACATCAACTGCTCCAGATATAAAATCTTGTAATAAACCTACAATAGGATATATATTTTCTATAGCACTAGATTGTGTATATCTAATATTTTGAACAAGTTTATCTATCCACCAAGGAACATTACCAGAAAACATAACTGTATCTCCAATCATTTTTTTAAAGTTTTCTTCGTTTTCAAAAGGTTTACCCATTTCATCTCTATATTTTTTATTAGGGTTCATTCCTATTTGAGCTTGTCTTATAGTTGCATACATAGGTAAACTTGCCATTATTAAAACAGCTAATTTAGCATCTCCGTCTTCTATTCTTCTAACTAATCCATTTGTTTGTTGTGCTTTACCTTGAGCCCAAGATAAAAAACTACCTGCAAATTTAATCATTGGGTCATTAGATTGAGAAAATAATCTTCTATTTCCAAATTCAGGTATGATAGCGTCTCTAGCAGAAGCTTTTCTTCCTGCTCTTTCTAAAAATACTTTACCTGCAGCATCTGCATAAGCTTCGTCCATGCTTTTAAATTTACCTAAGTATTTAACATTTTCTACACTTAACCCTAATTCGCTTAGTTCTCTTTTCCTTGCTGTACTAAATTTTGTTTGTTTACCTAAATCAAAAGCTCTAAAAGCACCTGCATCAAATGCAAACTCTCTGGCATATCTAGTAATACGTCCTAACTGTACAGTTTCAAAAAACTTTTCTTGGAATTTAAGAAGTCTTTTTTGATTTTGAGTAGTACCTGACATTGAAAAATCACTAAGTTCTCTTTGTAAAGTACCGTTATATCTTCTATTTGTAAATGTTCTTCCTAATAAACCATCATAATCATTAGAAGTTCTTTGTGCTAAAGAAGCAGAAGGTTTATTTGCAGTTAATCCTTTCTGTCTCATCTGCAATACAAAAGAATTAAAAGCTGCACTCCATCCGCTATTATTCATTACTTGAATAGTATCTCCTAAAGAAGGCAATGCAACTTTTGTAAGTTTAGTAGTAGATAATAAAGTTTGTAAAGCTAATACAGTAGTTTTAAGTCCTTCCCCTCCTCTTGCAGAACTTATTCCGTGAACTTTAAAAAGAGAATTAACAGTATCTGATACTTGTTTTATATCGGTTTGAACTAAATTTCTTAAACCGTTATTAGCTGTTATGTCTCCAAACTTACTATAATATGTTTTAATATCTCCAACTACTTTTTTTAATCCTTGTCCATTTGGACCATATCTTCTAGCAAACTCTGCTACAGGAATAGTATTTTCAAAAAGTTGAATGTTAGTATATTCCGGGTCTTGAATAAATAATTTTTTAGCTGCTGCTCTAGCTTCTTGGTCATACAAAGTTCTTTCGTTTTGAAAAAACCTAGCATTACTAATAAGAGTACCTTCATCAGCTTTACCTGCAGTTCCTTTAACAGTTTTTGATATTTGTTTTTCTAACTCATCTGAATCTATAATAGCTTGTCTTCTAACAGCATCTGATTTGTTTAAATAATTTTCTGCAATTTTTCTAGCTTTTTCATCTGTTATATTTCTAGGATTTGTAGGGCTATTCTTAGCTTGTATTTTAAAAGAACCTGCTAGTATTTCAATAGCTTCTTCTCTACCTAATTTTTTAACAGCTTCTTCGTCTATAATTTGAGTAAGACCATAAGCTTCTTGTTTTCTATAAATAACTCCTGTTTTAGAAACATATTTTTCAAAAGAGTTGTTTAAAGAAATTAACTTGTTAGCCATTTTTAAAGCTTCTTTATTTTGTAAATCTCCTTTTTCTAAAAAAGTAAATTTAGAAGTAGAAGGCATATCTTTTTGTTGTACTATTCTACCTGCTGCCATTACAGTAGCGTCATCTGCAAGACCTGTAATATCATATAAAGCTTTTCTATAAAAATCTTGACTACTTTGCATTAAAGACTCTACTGAATCTCCTACAACATCATCTGCTGCAAGTCTAGTTGTATGAATTTTTAAAGTGTCTCTTGTAAAGTTTTGAACAACAGGACTCATAGCCATACCTTTCATAGCATTACCACCAGCTAATAATTGTTTTAAATATGTTCTCCAATTTCTTCTAACAATTTTTTCAGACTCATCTTTAAAAGCTGACATTACGCTAGGTTTTATTTTATAAGAACTGTTTTCTATTCTCTTACCCATAAAACCTAAAACAGCTCCAGTAATAATCATATTATTTAAAGCATCATCATCTGAACCATCTGAAGAAATTAAAGCTATGCTTCCTCCAATTCCTGCACCCATAAGCGGACGAACTGTTTCGTGTAACATAGCTCTTACTAAGTTATTTCCCATAGAGCCTTCAAGGACTCCTGCTTTTTGAGCTTGTATTAATGAGGCAAACCCTACATTCGCAATATTTTTTGGAGTCTTTACAAATAATAAATCATCTATTTCTTTTTGTATAACAGGTAATTGTTTTTGATAATCTAATAGTTCTTTTTTCTTTTTAATAACATCTAATTGTGATAGTTTTAATGTTCTAGAAGGAGCAGAAGATAAACTACCATCTAAGGTAAATGGAAAATTTGATTGTATTATATTTGCTTGTTTTATATCTTCTAGTTTTTTTAAATTAGAACTTGATTTTAACTCATCCGTTAGTTTACGAATTTCGCTAAGAACTAAATCTTTTTCAGTATATTTCTGACCTAAAAAACCTACATCATCTTTAAAAGAATTAATGAAAGGCATACTAATAGTATATGTTTCTTCTGAAATTTCTTTTAATGATTCTTGTATTTCTTTAGGCAAAGGACCTACCATAGGTAAGTCTGTACTTTTTAAATCTTGTAATACTTTATTACCTTTTTCATCAATAGTTAATACTTTTTCTGGATTACTTTTTACATTTAATCTTCTAGCTACAACATCTCCTAATCCAGAACTTGCTCCTCCTAATACAGCACTAAGTCCAACATACCCAAGACTTACATCTCCGTATAAAGTTTTTTCACGTAACGCTGCATCTGTAGATGCTACAGCAGCTCCAGTAGCCATACTAGTTATTTTACCAGCTTTAGCAACTTTAGCCCAAGGAATAAAAAAAGTAACAGGGTCTGAAACAGCAGTACCCATTCTTCCACTTATAACTGTTAAGTCTTCTTTTTTACCCCTAAACTCTGGATAATCTTTTAATATATCTTCTTGTCTTTCAGATTCTATTCTTTTTACAGCTTCGTTAAAAGTTTCATTAGGAGAAATAGCAGCTACTCCAGCTTTTAAAAGTCTAAAAGCACTACCAGCAATCATAGGTTCTTGTCTAGCACCATACTGTATTTTTCTAGTTGTACTTATTTTATCGCTTAGTTTAGTATAGTCTACATCTAAATCTTCTTGCTCTTCAAGTACTTTTATTTTATTAAATAAAGTATCAGACACATAAGATTTTTCTTGCTCTGACGAAGGTAAAGTTTTTTCTAGTATTTCAACAGGCTCTTTTTGTTCTTGAGATATTTGTAAAGAATTTAAAAGTTCTTGTTCTCTTTTTTTTCTTTCTTCTTCTTCTCTTTTTCTTTTTTCTTCTTCAGTTTCAGTATTTTCAGAAGTTTGTAAATCTTGAAGAGTTTTAATTCTATTAAATAAAAGTTCACTTACTTCCATAATTTAACCACCTAAAGGATTTTTCATAAATTCTTTATTATATTGAAAAAAAGAAGAACCTTTAGCTAATGGATTAGGTTCTTTATCTTTAAACATATCCTTAACTAATCTTTCTAAATAATTTATAAGTTCTGGCTGTCCTTTAGCTATTTCTTTATAGACATTTAACTCTTTCATTGCTTCTTTTTTAGTTTTAATATCTTCAAATTGAGAAACAATAGCACCTGCTGGTACTTCTGCAGTTGTTCCGTCACTAGCAGTTACTGATATCATTGTAGTTTGTAAATTAAAATTTTTTCCTTCTCTATCTTCTGAAGGTGTACCAATAACTTCTTTAACTGCTAAATCCACAAAATATTCAGCGTCTTTAACATCGGTTGTACTAGAATCTGCTTCATATGCTAATTGTAAATCTCTTGAAATTGTAAGTACATCATTGTAAAAAATAGTTGCTTTTTGTATACTTTCTTCCGCAATAGATTCATATATTTTTCTAACAGTTTGTCCTTCTTTTTCGTTATATGTATATCTATATTCATTTAATAAACTTTCTTGTCTTCTAGCAGGGTCTTCAGACAAAGCTTTTCCAAAAGAAGTAGCATGGCTATTTATAGGTTTTACAGAAGTAGTTCCTTTAGGCATGTAAGACTGTATTTCTTCTTGCGTCATGGGCTGATACTGAGACATAGCTTTTGCTTCAGCTATATCTTTATCTAATAAAGCAGACTCTTCAAAATCTTTTAATAATTGTTTTCTCTCTTCTGAAGATAAACCACCTGCTGTTAAGATAGACCCTCCTCCTAATATATTAGTAGTTTGCATCTCTGCTTTTTTTCTAATACCTACTTGAGAAAGTAACCAGTTTCCTACATTATCATTTTTAGTAATTGTACTAGCACTTTTTTCTAGTTTATCACGTAAAGTATTAACATAAGCTGTTTTAGATTTTTCTCTTGCAGTAGTTGAAATGTTTTTAAAATTACTATAAGAATTTAATTTTTGTTCATATGCTAATAAATCATCTTGAATTTTAGAATCAACATTCTTTTTAAAGTTTGCTAAGTCTGTAGCAGTAGTAGGTTTTACTCCTCCTAAATCTCTTTTAATATAATCATCATATAGTTCTTGTTTCTTAGCAGTTTTCCAATCGTCTTGTCCTGTAGAACCATAAGTTTTCATTAAACTCCTATGTCCGTCCCAAAATTTTACACCTTCTTCAAATTGAGAAGCTCTTTGATTAAGAACTCCTTGATTACTTTTCCAAAATTCATCAGCTCTTTTTTTAGCTTGTCTTCTTAAAATAGCATTACCAGCTTGAACACCAAGCATAAGACCTGTAAATAACTTAGCTTTTTTCTTTGCTTTTTTATTTCTATCTCTAGCTTGAGATAATAAAGATTCTCCTAATTGTTCTATTGCCATACTATTCCTCTTTACCTAATAAACTTTCTGGTTGATTTGTTGTTGGTTTTTCTAATAAACTTGGTTGTTCCGGTGGTGTAAACTGTTCTAGTCTTTCTTCTATTTCTTTTGGAAATACTCCTGCTTTTGCTTTAGGTACAATTCTATCTTGTGCAATATCTATAGCTTTTTCTATTCCATCTAACTGTTCATCTTCATCATCTGGCTCTTCATCCTCACCTTCATAAGTAACATAATCTTGTATACCTGCTTTTTCTGCAAATGCAATAATCATGTACATAGTAGGTTCAACAAGTAACATTAATAAATCAGGATTCCACATTCCTTTTTGAAAACCATCTGTTAATATTACTTGAGCTATGTCTCCTATAGGCATACCATTTCTAACTAAATCCATAGTAGAATGATAAGCTTCAGGCTCTGTAAGCTCTAAAAACAATGCATCCATTGCAGGTTGTAATTCTACAAACTGTGGAGCTTGTTCCCACGCATAAGGTGTTTCAGGACTATTAGTTAAAGATGAACCGGGTATTGGTCTACCATTATTTGCTAAGAACTCTAATCCCTCTTGGTCAAAGTTTTTATATTCTTTTTCCATTATTATCTAGCTCCTTGCATATAATTAAGCCATACATCATCTTGTAATCCAAAATTGGAAGATGTTTGAACACTAGCACCGTGTACTAATCCTCCAAACATTCCACCTTGACTTTGTAATTTTGCATCTTCAGCTACTAAGTCTGTTTCGTTATATACAGTACTATAGTTTGGAGTACTTCCTATCATATCTACAATATTTTGAGGATAAACAATATCTCCTTCTGGTGATATAGAACGTGCTATTCCTTCTTGAACTCCTGCAGTTGCACTAGCAATAGTACCTTCTACAAGTTTTCCGGGAGCATCAAGTACTGCTTGTTGAATATTACCTACTAAAGTTTTTTCTGTTGCTTGTTTTGAAATGTCTCCAATTACATCTTTAGTAACTTTACCAACTGCATCAGGAATAGTAGAAGCTAATTGACCTTCTACAGTTTGCGATACTGCTGCATCTGCTACAGCTTTTTCAGATAAATTTGTACCAAAATCAAACTCTTTCATATCGGGAGCATTTTTTATAAAGTCTGAAGCATCTGCTTTAATACCAAACATTTCTTTAGCTTTACCTGTTACAGTTTCTAATCCGCCACTAATTGCATCAGTAACTTTAGTAAAAGCTCCTTTAACTGCACTAGCTCCTGCATGAATACCTTTCATAACTGTACCAGCAGCTTTAACAAAGATGTTACTACTTGCTGCCATAGTAGTTCCTAAAGTACCGAGTCCCGAAAATACTGCTCCTGCAGCCCAAGGCATTATAAATCCTAAAGCTATTTGACCAACAATACCTAACTTTGCAAAAGGCTTCATAACTTTACCCATTACTTTTTTAAGACCTTTACCAATCTTTTTAATACCTTTACCAATTTTTTTTACAATCTTTTTTAAACTTTTAAAAGGATTCCATCCCATAATATTCTCCTATTTTCCACCAAAGATGGTATTAATTAATGTTCCTATAGAACTTACATTGTTTTTCCAATTCTCCGCAGACCCACCTTCGTTAGCTAAAGCCTGTGCATATAGTTGAGCTTTTCTATTTTCTTCATTTTCTGCAGATTGAAAAGTATAATTAGCTTGGTCTCTTAACTCTTGCCATAAAAATGATTGAGCTTGTGAAGTCATGTTAAAAGCATTCTGCACATTCTGCATAGCAACTTGATTAGCTGCTGCAGTGTTTGCCATATTAGCTTGTCTTCTCCATGCTAAGTTAGATTGCTCTATAGCTTGTGCATTAGATGTGTTAAATTTATCTCTTTCAAAAGCTGTCTGTTCATTAAACTGATTAATTTGATTAACCATAGAAGCATTAGCTTTTTCTAAATCAGCTTCTACTTGAAACTCTAAAGCATCTCTAGCGTTTGTTTGTGAAACATTAAACTGTTCTGCAGTATTTAATTGATTAGCATTAAACTGTTCTATTTGTGCAGCTAAGCTAGACATAAACTGATTAGTTTGATTTTCACTAGAAGCATTAAATTGAGCAGCAGCGTTACTAGCAGATTGATTAGATAATAATTGTTGTTGCTGCATTTGTGACTTTAACATACTAGCTTGTTGTCTATTACTAAGATTAGCCATGTCCATAGATAAGAATGATTGAGCATTAGTAACTGCTAGTTTTGTTCTTTGGTCAACAGTTGCTAAATCTAAAGATGCCATAGCTGTAGCATTCTGCATAATAGTTTGTTGCTCTGCATCAAAGTTTGCAAGAGTAGCTGTTTGCATAAACTTACTATTAGCTAACACTACTTGTTGCTCGTTATTAAAGTTAGCCATGTCCATGTTAGCTACAGTATTTGCATTAGCCATTGCTCTTTGTTGGTCTACATTAAGATTGGCTATTCCCATTTGTTGAGCTAGTTCAGCATTCTTAATATTAACTTGCATAGTTTTATTAAGATTTGCTAACTCTGTCTGTTGTTCAGCATTTAAGTTATCAGCACTAGCTTGGTTAAGAGCTGATAAGTTTGCAAGTTTCATCTGTTGGTCATTAGATAAATTAGCTAAATTCATTTGCTGTTTAAAATCAGCATTCTTAGCTATAAACTCTGCAGCTATATTCATCTCTGCTAATCTTTCTTGATTCTCAGCAGTCATGTTTTCACGTTCTGTCTGATTCATTATTTCAAGATTTGCAAGTTCCATCTGTTGCTCATTACCTAAGTTTTGAGCATTCATAGCTTGTTGATTCTGAGTATTTAAAACAGCAGCTTGTTGTCTATTTTGTAAATTCTGTGTTCTTGTTTGCTGTTGCTGTTGTGCAGTAGTCATTACAGCTTCTTGTTTAAACTGACTTTGTAGAACTCCCATCTGTTGAGCAAACTGTGCAGTCTGACTTGCAGCATCTTGACGATTTGCTAAGTTCTGCATTCTTATTTGTTGAATCTGTGAAGCTTCTTGTAAGTTAGCCTGTTGTTGATTACTTAAATTTTGTGAAGCTCTTTGTTGTAAAGCTTGTGCATTACTCTGAGCCATTGGCATAGCTGATTGAATAATAGCATTAAATAATGAATCTCTACCAACTGTAGAAACACTTAAACCTCTAGAAGCCATATTAGAGTTGATAGCATCTACAGCAGGTCTAGCCCATGCAGGTATGTTACCATCTTCTAAACCACCTAGTAAGCTTTCCATTTGTGAAGATACTAAAGCTTCTTCTGGTAAAGCTGCAATAGCTGCAACAACTTCAGGGTCTGCTCCGGTATCTAATTGAGCTTCAACAGTTGCAGGGTCTTCTACAATAGCTGCTGTTATTTCTGGTGGTAATTCTGAAACTTCTGCAATCATAGAAGCAGCAGCACCTTTTGCAGCAGTACCTTTTACTGGTCTACGTTTAGCAGCTTCATATCCTACTTGGTCTACAATTTGAGCAGCAGCTCCAACCGCAGCTTCTCCTGTTAAAGCTTCTCTTTGTTTAGCTTCTGCATCAGGAGTTTCTGATACTTTCTCTGGAGTTAAATCATCTACTTCAGGAACAAAAGCACCAGCAGATAAAATACCTTCAACTGTATCTGCTTTAGAAGCATCAATAGCTTTTTGAGAAATTTCTTTAGCTACTGCAGGTCCTGATAATTTACTAATCTCACTTACTTTAGCAATTGCATCATCTGATAATTCTCCTATAATAGGTTCTATATCAGGAATAGCTGTAACAAGTTCAGCTCTATATGTTTCAGCTTGTAATTGTTCTGGAGTTTTTGCAGTTGTTACATCTTCTATTGTTGCAGCTTCTGGAGCAGCACCTACTTCAGCTAATTGAGCTTGAAGAGCTTCTCTTTCTGCCATAGTCTTAGCTTCACCTAACTCTCCTATTTCTACTTCTTTAGGAGCTTCAGCCATAGGTATACCAGTCATATCACCTTGTAATATTTGTTCAGCTCTACCTCTTGCAGTTATTAATTCTTCATCTATTGCATCTTGTTCTTGATTTTCTGTACCATCTTTTAAAACCCATTGTCCATCTTTAAAAGTAAATTGACCACTTTGTAAAGCGTCACTCATGTTATTGTAACCTGCATCAGTCCACCAACCTTCAGTAGTGTTTTGATTAACAGCACCTTGATTAATAGCATCAGTAATTTTATCTCCAAGGAATGCTAAATCTTCTGGTGCATATCCTGTAAATTTACCTTCACTAAATCTTCTTTCTAAATCGTCTAAAGCTTGTTGAGTTGCTTGTTGTTGAGCAAATAAAATATCATCTCTAGGTCTTCCTTCTTCAGGAAACTTTGGTAACGTAGGCTGTACAACATCAGGTCTTTTAGGTTCTACTGGAGCTTGTTGAAAAGCTTGTGAAGTTTGTTCTACCGCATCTTGTGCATTTCTAGGTCTATCACTTCTTAAACCATCTCGTCCTACATTAATAGTTTTACCAGCCATATTTTGTAATTCTATTTCTCTTTCCATTCTAGGACTTGGTTGTGCAGGTTGTTGTCCAACTTGTGCAAGTTCTAAAGCTCTTTTTTCTTGATTAGATTGAGTTTGTAAAGCTTTTCGTTGTGCTATATTTAATTCTTCTTGAGCTTTTGAAATAGGTTTACCTACACTAACTCCTTTATTCTCTATTCCAGTTTGTAAAGTACCTGAATTTAAATTAGGTATTATTTCATTACTTAATTTATTAAATTTTACTTCTGGAGTAGTTGAAGTAGTTGGTGCTGCACCTCTACGTGTACCAGTAGGTCGACCGGGTATAAGCTTAGGCAAGTCATTTGTCATTATAGGTTGTACAGTATCCCTTTTTAAAATTGGATTAGCTCTTTCTAACTCTTCTCTACCAGTCATTCTTCTACCTGTACCTCTTCCAGAAGGTATTGGTTGTCGAGTAACTTTTTCTACAGGTTTTATAGGTTGTTTTTTAACAACAGGTTGTACAGCTTTCTTTGGAACTTGTTTAACAGTTTTTTGAATTGGTTTCTTTTTAACAGGCTGTACAGGTTTTAATTCTTTAGGTTCTTCTTCTCTTTGTATAGACATAGGAGGTCTTCTACGATTTATAGGAGCTTTTCGTATACCACCTACAGCAGCTTTAACTCTTCCACCTTTAGATAAATCTACTCTACCTTTAGTAGTTAATTTTTTCTTATACTTTTTTAATTTATTATTATTTTCTTTATCCATTTATAAATACCTTTATGTATATTTTACTTGACTTCAAAGAGTTTGTCAAGCTTTTCTCCGATTTTATCTATTCTATCCATGAGGATTCCCATGTCATCTTTAACTTCGTTTTTGGTTACATAGTCTTTTGCTATCTCTTCACGAGTCTTGTTTAAGAGAATGTCTAATCTTTTGTTTTCTTGTGTATTGCTTTTGATGCTGTAAAGCACCGGAGCTAACACCAAAGTTATGAAGATGTTCCAGAACAGGTAAGGTGTTAGTTCCATAGTGTTTATCCGATTGTTTTAGTAACGGATGTTGGTGTGATAAGTAATGCGATTTGAGCATCTAAGCCAGACTTTAAAGCTGTAACATCATCACTACCCATAGCTGTTTCTACCCAGCCTTGTACGTCTGAAGCAGATAAATCTGCAAAAGCTGTAAAGCTTGACAAGTCTGAAGTATCTACAGATTGAGTTCCGTATGATGTAGCAGTCCAGTTGTTGCCATCAGCATCCTGATTAGCATCGTCTTCTGCTGTTAATCTCCAATGCACGTTATAAACAACGTCTGCATTACTTTCTAGTGTTGGGTAAGTATCAACTGTTGAAACATCCCATGTATATCCTATTGCCATAATTATTCTCCTTTTAATAAGTTAATTTCAGATTGTAAGGCATCAATCTGTGTTTGTTGTTCTTTCATTCCTGCAACTAAATGTACTACTAATTTGCTGTAATCCATTTGATACATCTCTTCTTCAGAACCTGATACAGCGTTAGGAACTATGTCTAACACTTCTTGTGCTATTAAACCTTCGTCAGCTTGTCCATCTGCTTTCCAGTTATAAGCTACTGGGTTAAGTTCGTTGATAACTTCTAAACCTCTTGCAGAGCCTGTAACGTCTTTTAGTCTTGCATCTGATGATGTGTTGTAAGCTGTTGAAGAACCATTAGTAAAAATTGTTCCAACAGCACCATTAGCGTTCCTAAAAGCTACGTGTCCTTCATTTCCTGTACCAGTTCTTCTTGACTCAAAATTATACGAAGTTGTGCTTTCAGCAGTTATTTTTGCACCAAAAGAACCAGCAGTAGTCCCCACAAACAAGTTGCCTGATGAGTCTATTCTCATGCGTTCTGTTTGAGAGCCAACAGTAGCGGATGATGAGTGGAATGTTATACCATTATATCCATCAATTCTTACTGTACTGTTTGGTAAAGAAACACCAGCAGAATTACTACCTGCTCCATTATATATTTTTCCATCTGAAATACCTATATTACCATTTACTGTAAGAGCCTCTGCAGGAATACTAGTACCAATTCCAACATTACCTGAAGAATCAATACGCATTCTTTCTACTGGGGTTTGACCAGTAGCAGATGCAGATGTAACTTGCATGAATTTTAAACTACCAGTAGTACTTGTAATAATATTACCTGCTGCACCTCTAGTCGTAA
>Ga0206129_10000720_pt1 | contig 49003 bp, 45 predicted proteins | sample Helgoland_Spring_8_FD_148616 | JGI IMG/M metagenome (GOLD analysis project Ga0206129, IMG submission 148616) | Pelagic subsurface seawater microbial communities from Kabeltonne, Helgoland, North Sea - Helgoland_Spring_Bloom_20160502_2 | ecosystem: Environmental > Aquatic > Marine > Epipelagic ...
ACGCGGCCATAGACGGCAAGGTAACCTGGCTTGACCAGTGTTTTACCATTGGTCAGGAAAGTGTCTTTTTCGTCGCCGTGGTTGATCGTGGTTAGGCGCTTGGTGACTTCGAATTCAGCATGTGGGAAGAACACCGCGATGAAGCGTTTGAGGACCATATCGTAAAGCTTCGATTCCTGCTCGTTGAGTTTGACTACGCGGCCAGTTGGGATGATCGCAAAGTGATCCGAGACCTTGGCGTTGTTGAACACGCGCTTGGAAAACTGCACACGGTCATTCTCGATGGCATCGGTGGCCCATTTAGCTGCAGGATGTCCTGAGCTGGCGAGGTCGCGAAAGGTCTCAAAGACCTTGCTCATGTAGTCCTCTGGCAAGTAGCGAGAGTCGGTTCTCGGATAGGTGAGCATCTTGTGACGCTCGTACAGTGCTTGTGCAAGGCCGAGTGTATTCTTGGCGGTGAAGGGGGCTTCACGCTGAAGGGTGGTAAGGTCGTAGAGCTGCGGTGCGATCTGTTTGGTCGGCTTGGTTTCTTCAGTCACGGTGCCAGTCTTACCTTGGCAGCGCTGGTGAATCTTCTCAGCAGTGGCTTTGTCCCAAACGCGTTCGGCGCGGCCGTGTGGCTGCTCCTTATTTTTCTTAAAATTGAGATCGATCCATTTGCCTGGGTATTCGCCATTGGCGACGCCGAACTCGGCGTGGACCTCCCAGTAATCTTCTGGGTTGAATGCGGCGATCTCGCGCTCGCGCTTGGCGAGGATCGCAAGGGTAGGGGTCTGCACACGGCCTGCGGCGGTAATGTTGAAGCCACCGTGACGTGAGCGGAAGCAGGTAAAGGCGCGAGTGGAGTTGAGGCCGACGAGCCAGTCAGACTCAGAACGGCATTTGGCGGCGTCGGCGAGGTTCGACATTTGCTCGCCATCGCGAAGGTTGTCCCATGCTTCGAGGATCGAACCAGTGGTCATTGATTGCATCCAGAGGCGCTTGACGGGCTTCTGGATCTTGCCGATGTCCATGATGTATTGGAAGATCAGCTCACCTTCGCGGCCGGCGTCACAGGCATTAATGATGAGATCGAATTCCTTCTTTTTCGCCAAGCTGAGCACGTGCTTGAGGCGGTTGTGCGTTTGCTCGATGGGTTGCAGCTCGAATTCCTTCGGGATCGCGGGCAGCACCTTAAAGTTCCAAGGGAGGTTTTTGCCGTTGGGTCCAGTCGGCATCTTCAGCTCAACGAGGTGACCGACCGCCGAGGTGATGGCGGCATTTTCATTCTCGAAATATTGTGCGTCGCGGGATTTGCCTTTTTTCTCAAATTTGCCCAAGTGCTTGGCTAGGGCTTTGGAGAGGTCGGTGGCGACGGAAGGCTTTTCGGCAATAATTAAATATTTCATGTGTTCGAATCTGTCGGTCTGTAAAGTGCTGAGCCTCCGAAGTGAATGGAGGCTCGTTGAAAATGGACACTATTAGTGTGTTACTGGGGCGGGGTGTTTAGTGAGTTGGGCAGCCGCGCAAAGTCGATTCGACACGGGTGAATTCCGTGGCTTGTAACTAAAAGATTGTTGGTGCGGAGGCTCATTGAATGAAAAGTGTCAGTTTTATCGTGTGAAGAGGGAAATGGAGTTTGGCGATCTCAATCTATTATGCATTGCTTTACTTGGGCAAATGAGAGTCGCTAGGTTTTCGGTAAAACAGGCGAATAAAACGGGCGTCAACCCTGTTTCTCATTTTTGCCATATCTGCCTCAGCACAAAACTCACCACTCGCACTCCTTTTTATGCTCCGTAAATTCCGCGAAGATCTAGCGCGCAAGGCCAATGACTTTGCCCAATTCACTGCGGATGTGATCTACGATCGGCAGCATGGCCGCGCGGCTGAGCTGTTTGGCTCCTTCCTGTATGTACTTTCGTTTCTGTTCAGTTTTATCGTGCAGTTGCGCTGGTATCTGTATGAGCATCGAATCCTTCGCAATAAACCACTAGGCTGCTTAGTGGTGGTCGTGGGAAATTTGACGGTCGGCGGCACGGGTAAGACGCCGGTAGTGGAGAAATTTGCCCGCACCTTGTCGGAGCGTGGGCGCAAGGTCGCCATTCTCAGCCGTGGATATAAAAGTAAGAAAGAGCCACTACCTAAAAAAATATGGCGTAAGTTGACGCATGGCGAGGAGGCACCACCGAAAGTCGTGAGTGACGGTAAGAATGTGCTGCTTGACTCCGAAGTCGCTGGTGATGAGCCGTATATGCTCGCTTGTAACTTGCCGGGGGTGGTCGTGCTATGTGATAAGAACCGTGTGAAGGCCGGTTCGTTCGCGATCCGGCGCTTTGGTTGCGACACACTCATTCTCGACGATGGGTTCCAATACTTACCACTCAAAGGTCGCTTGAATTTGCTGCTGGTAGATAAGACTAATCCATTTGGGAATCAGCACTTGTTGCCGCGCGGAATCTTGCGCGAACCGATCAAGCATCTTTCCCGAGCAAGCTACATTTTCCTGACTAAGTCCGACGGCACGCAAGACGATGCCTTGCTCGAATTGATCCGCGAGCACAACCCGAAGGCGGAAATCATCGAATGCTCCCATCAGCCGCAATATTTACAGGCCATCGATGGCGGCGCGCGCTTGCCACTTGATACCTTGAAGGGGGCGCATATCGCTGCATTCAGCGGAATCGCCTCTCCTGAGAGCTTTGAGAATATGCTGCGCGGTTACGGTGCAGAGATTCGCTATAATCATCGTTTCCTCGATCATCACCGCTTCTCGCGTGCGGAAATTCAGCATGTCTACGATCAGGCGGATGAGGCCGAGCTCGATATGATTGTAACCACCGAAAAAGATGCCGTGCGCTTGTTTGAAGATATTAAGCCCAAAATTCCGATTTATTTTCTCCGTCTCGAAATCGACATTCTGTCGGGGGAGGAGGACTTCGAGGGCGCGGCCGCTCGTATTTGCCTGCCTCGAAATACATCTGCTCAGATGACCCGACCTTCATTCATTTCTGAGAATAGTTGAATGCGCAGTGAATGGGGCTTGATCGCCAGTCACCTTTTCGCCACATATCTTTGCTTTCCACTGATTCACACTATCTACTATTATTATAATGGCTTCCACACCAGCCAACACAGTTCCCAAAATCGACAGCAAAAAACTTCATGACCTTGAGGTTAAAGACGCGCAATTTATCTTCCAGTCGGTCTGGACGGTGCTGGTCGACGAATTTGGGGAGGAGAATCTTCGTTTTCCTAAAGAGATTTTTTGGCTCAACGGAGCGCCTGGGGCAGGTAAAGGCACGAATACTGACTTCATTATGAAGTTTCGTGATTTGACTGCACCGCCTGTGGTTGTCAGTTCGCTGTTGGAGAGCCCTGAAGCGAGGCAGATGATTAATGCTGGCATGCTCGTGGGCGACCGCGAAGTGGTCGAAATTATTTTGCGTAAGCTGCTGGAGCCGATCTTTCAGTCTGGTGCTGTGGTGGACGGCTTTCCTCGTACCAAAGTGCAGGTGGAATGTGTTAAGTTGCTGTTTAATAAGCTAGTCGACTTACGTAATAATTATGCAGATACGCTGTTTGCTCAGTATTTAAAGAAGCCACACTTCCACATTGTGGTGCTCTTCGTCGATGAGAAGGAGAGCGTCCGACGACAGCTTTACCGTGGTGAGCAGTCACGCATCCATAACGAGGAAGTGCGTGAGTCTGGTGATGGCGAACTCATGGAAGTGCGACCGACAGACCTCGATCCAGTTGCAGCGCTCAATCGTTACCGCACCTTTAAAGAAAAAACCTACGGGGCACTCAAAGACCTCCGAGCGATTTTCTTTTATCATTTTATCAATGCACATGGCACGCTCGATGAAGTGCGTGCACGTATTGATAAAGAGCTGTGCTATCAAGGTTCTCTTGAACTCGACGAAGCCACTTACGACCGCCTTTCTTCGATCCCGATTGCAAGTACGATATCGGCACATGCTCGTCAAGACTTGGTAGATCGCCTCGATAGCTACGAGCAACGCCAAAACGCGTTGTTTACTAAAGTAGTCGATACGATCAATTGTGTTTTTATGCCGATCATTCAGCGCCACGCGATTTCCGGCATGGCTGTCGTGAATACCGAAGATACGACCTTTGGCGATGCCGATGCGCTGACCATGCTCATCGATATTTTCTCTGAGCGTGGTTATCATGCTATCATTGATATTCATCGCGATGAAGTGCCTGATTCGATTGATCCCAAAACTTTCAAAATCAAGACCCGCATCAAGCTGGTATATCGGGTGCGCGTGCAGTTCAAGGGATCCGAGATCCGTCGCGGACGCTAATATTCCGCAATCGCCGAATCGTCAACGTGAAGAATGGCAGGGGCATTCTTGGTGGCTCTTTTATGGCCGACTTAAATCGTGTCTGGCTGGAGCCGGTGATTGGTCGGTTCATTGCCTAGTTGAATGGTGGACGCATGAGGTGCATCACCGACTATATGGCTTGCGTGGTATCAGCCGAAGGTCTTGCCGTTCCAGCCCCAGTTAGTAGGTGGCTCGTTGTGATAAGTAATATAGATACGGTCGGCTTGGATGTCGGTGGTCAGGCGGATACGTTCGGATAGTTCGGCGGTGAGTCGTTGCGGGGCATCTTCTGCTAGGCGGATTGCACTCAGGTCAACCAACATGGTCGGGTGTTCCGTACCAGCCATGGTCATTTTAGCGCTGATCCAGCTGGTCATGACGAAGTCTTCGGATTTTCCGAGTAACTCAGATACTGCCTTGGAAAGGGTCTGCAAGCAGTTGGACTTTTCTGAGTCGGTGAGCGCGAGGTTGGAGGTGACTTGAATGAGCGGCATGGTCGGTGAGGAGTGGGGGAGATGGAGAGAGCGCAGGAGTGCTGCAGTTAGTAAATCTATCTCTGAAGTGTTGTCTGGGCAAGTCGTCCGAGCTTTTGCTTCCTTCTGTGGAAGCGACACTCTTGTCGCTTTAGTTTCCGCAACCTTGCACGATGCAAAGCGACAGGAGTGTCGCTTCTACGTTTCCGCAACCTTGCACGATGCAAAGCGACAGGAGTGTCGCTTCTACGTTTCCGCAACCTCGCACGATGCAAAGCGACAGGAGTGTCGCTTCTACGTTTCTGGCGTGGCCTCGATCGTGAGATCGGGGAGCTGTTGAGAGGTGTCGAACGTTTGTGTCTGGGGCGCCTTGGCCCGGTCTTCGTATCATAACTAGCAAAGCCCCTACGATCAAGGAGACGCGCACAAAAAAGCCGCTACACGATGTGTAGCGGCTTTTGTTAAACAATTATCGAGTACAATCTATTCTTCGGTTGCGTCGCCTTCTGGTGCGGGGGCTTCCGAGGCTGTGCCTTCTGTGAGAGCTTCACCTTCGATGAGTTCGACTTCTTCGGCTTCACCTTCTTCGTCTTCGCCGGATTCGTCTTCGTCGGAGGCGACGACCTTAGAGATGCCGATCAGAGCGTCTCTGGCAGCGAGGTTGACGAGCTTCACGCCGCTTGCGGCACGACCGGTGATGCGAACGGTGTCGATCGGGCTGCGGACGGCTTGCCCCTTCTTGGTGAACATCATGATCTCATCTTCGTCGGTGACGCTGAGAGCGCCGACAACCTTGTCAGACTTGATTGCGATGATACCGGAGCCACCACGCGATTGAACGCGGTAGTCGGAGAAGTCAGTGCGCTTACCGAGGCCGTTGGCGCCTGCGATCAGCAACTTGGCGTCTTCTGCGACTATTTCGATCGCGACGACCTTATCTTTCTCGGTCTTGAGCTTGATGCCGCGGACACCACGTGTGGCACGACCCTGGTCGCGGAGATCCGTTTCTGGGAAGCGAATCGACTGTGCATTACTGGTGACGAGCACGATGTCGTTGCTGCCGTTTGTGAGGCGTGCGCCAATAAGGTTATCACCCTCGTCGATTTTAATACCGATGAGACCGCCTTTACGGTGGTTGCGGTAGTCGGAGAGCATAGTCTTCTTGGTGACACCATTCTCGGTGGCGAGAACGATGCGCTGCTCGGACTCTTCGAAACCATCGACGCAAATCATCGCGGCAATCTTCTCACCCTTTTGGAGCTCGAGGATGTTGGCGAGGGCGCGTCCCTTAGCGATGCGTGAGCCTTCTGGAAGGTTGTAGACCTTTTCGACATATACGCGACCACTGTTCATGAAGAACATAATGTTGTCGTGTGTGCTCGCGGTGAAGAGGTGTTCAACGAAGTCTTCTTCGTATTGGCCTGAGCCGATGACGCCCTTGCCGCCGCGTTTTTGCGAGCGGTATTCGTCAAGGGAAGTGCGCTTCATGAAGCCCTTATGAGTGATGGTGATCATGCAGCCTTCGTTTGGAATGATGTCTTCCATGCTGAGGTCGCCATCGACTGCGAGGATCTCGGAGCGGCGTGGGTTGCCGTATTTCTCGCGCATCTCTCCTAGCTCTTCCTTGATCACTTCGAGTAAGCGATGCTCGTTGTCGACGATGTCGCGAAGGTAAGCGATGAGCTCCATGAGGGCTGCATACTCTTCTTCGATCTTGCCGCGTTCGAGGCCAGTGAGCTGGTAGAGGCGCAGTTCAAGAATCGCGTTGGTCTGTAATTCCGAGATATCATACGTCGCCATCAAGTTCTGCTTCGCTTCGTCGCGGTTCTTCGACGCACGGATGATCTTAACGAAGTCGTCGAGATTATCGAGGGCGATACGGAAGCCTTCGAGGATGTGGGCACGTGCCTCTGCTTTACGCAGCTTAAACTGTGTGCGGCGGTAGATGACTTCGCGGCGGTGATCGATGTAGCAACCGATCATTTCCTTGATGTTCATCTGCTTCGGACGACGGTTGTCGAGCGCAAGGAGGATGACACCGAAAGAGCTTTCAAGAGCAGTACTCTTGTAAAGTTGATTAATAATGACGCGAGGGATCGCACCACGTTTCAGTTCGATAACGATACGTGTGGTCTCGGTGGACTCATCACGCAGATCTGAGATGCCGTCGATCGACTTGTCGGTGATGAGCTCTGCGATACGCATGACGAGTGTCGCGCGATTGACGTTATAAGGGATGGCCGAGATGATGATCTCTTCCTGTCCCTTGGTCTCGACGACTTCTGCGATACCACGTGTGCGGACGATACCACGACCAGTGCGGAGGTAACTCTGGATGCCGGCAGTGCCATGCACAAAGCCACCACCTGGGAAGTCAGGGCCTGGGATGATGTCGATCAGGTCATCCAAGCTGATGTTTGGATTGTCGATGATGGCACAAGCGGCGTCGATGACTTCGCTCAAATTGTGCGGTGGGATATTAGTGGTCATACCGACCGCAATACCTGTGGAGCCATTCATCAAGAGATTTGGCAAAGCTGCAGGTAGGACGGATGGCTCAGTGGTGCTTTCCTTATAGTTGGGCACGAAGTCGACGGTATCTTCGTCGATGTTTTTGAGCATCTCTTCGGCGATCGCTTCGAGCTTACACTCGGTATAACGATACGCAGCTGGGGGATCACCATCAATGGAACCGAAGTTACCTTGTGGTTTGATCAGCGGATAGCGCATGACCCAGTTTTGAGCTAGCCGGACGAGGGTGTCGTAAACGGAGCTATCACCGTGCGGGTGGTAGTTTTTTAGGACTTCCCCGACCACACCTGCGCACTTATCGAAGTTGCGGTTGTGGAGCAGGCCTTCACGCAGCATCGCGTAAAGGATGCGGCGCTGCACGGGCTTGAAACCATCACGTGCGTCGGGCAGGGCACGACTAACGATGACGGACATCGAGTAATCGATGTATGCGGTCTGCATAATATCGATGATCGATGTGACTTCCGCGCGATCTGCATCGTTTGGAATTTCTGCTGGTAATTCTGGTGGGAGTTCTTCGGACATGATCTTAGAAGTGGAAAAGTTGAAATGTGAAAAAGTGGGAAGGTCTGAAGTCTGAGCAAGCTATCTGAATTAAATACTTTCTACTTGGTTACTTTAATACCTTCGCACTCTGAATGCATTAGACGTCTAAGTAAGAGACGTTGAGGGCGTTGTCTTCGATGAAGGCACGGCGGGAGGGGACGTCTTCACCCATCAGCATGGAGAAGATGCCATCGGCGACTGCGGCGTCGGCGATGCTTACCTTAAGCAAATTACGTGTCTTCGGGTCCATTGTGGTTTCGAACAGCTGCTTCGGGTTCATTTCTCCGAGTCCTTTGTATCGTTGAATACTAAGGCCGCGGCGACCGATGGTGCGGATGTTTTCGATCAGCTCGATGATGGAGTTCAGCTCAATGATGTTCTCCTTCTTTTCGTCACCCTTGTTTTCGATCAAGTGGTAGCGTGCTTCATCGCTCTTACTGAATGTGTTTACGTCCATGCCGGCATCAGCAAGGCTGCGCAATAACTTCGTCATCTCCGTAGATTCGTAGATCTCGTGAAGTGATACGCGTTGCTGGACAGTGACGCCTGCGTCGTTCTCAACTTCGCGATTGAGGGTGTCGCTTTCGTCGGCGTCGGCGAGGCCGAATTCCAGGTGGAAGGCTGAGCGATCGTCGTCGTTACGCAGGTAGCGGAACTCTTCGACGTTGCCGGTGCGGATGCGAGCGATATAGCGCGGTAGCTCTTGAGTCTCTTTATGATGCTGATCGAGATACGTCGCGAAGTCGCAACCGTATCGAGTCACGCCGCGCCCGACCACTTCCATACGTGACAGGATCTGGACGATTTGCTCGATCGTCTCGCTGTCGAGATCCTTTTGATCGCGCACACGGATGAGATTGACATCCTCAGTGCCGAGTTCGAGCAGGATACGGTTGAGCTGAGCATCGTTGTCGATGTATTGCTCGCGGCGTTTGCGCTTAATTTTGTAAAGTGGCGGTTGCGCGATGTAAACGTATCCCGATTCGATCAGACCGCGCATTTGGCGGAAGATGAAGGTGAGGAGGAGGGTGAGAATGTGCGCACCGTCGACGTCCGCATCGGTCATCAAAATGATTTTGTGGTAACGAGCTTTCGATGCGTCGAATGCGCCAGGGCCTTCGTGGTCACCGATACCAGTGCCCATTGCGGTGATGAGGCTGCGGATTTCGTTATTGTTGAGCACCTTATCGAGGCGGGCTTTCTCTACGTTGAGTAGTTTACCACGAATTGGCAGAATCGCTTGTGTGGCACGATCACGACCTTGCTTAGCGGAGCCACCCGCCGAGTCCCCTTCCACAATATAAATCTCGGAGTTGGCTGGATCCTTGGAGGAACAGTCGGCGAGCTTGCCGGGGAGACCGCCGCCTGAAAGTGCGCCTTTGCGGACAGTTTCGCGAGCCTTACGAGCCGCTTCACGAGCGCGAGCCGCGTGCAGAGTCTTTTCGATCAGACGTTTGGCGGTCTGTGGGTTAGTCTCGAAATAATACTTGAGTTGCTCGCCAGTGATCTTCTGGACGATGCCATCGACTTCGCCATTGGAGAGCTTGGTCTTAGTCTGACCTTCGAAGCGCGGTTCAGGCACTTTAACCGAAACAATCGCAGTCAAACCTTCACGAGTGTCGTCGCCGCTGAGGCTTGGATCTTTCTCTTTAATCAGGTTGTTCTGCTTTGCGTAAGAGTTGATCACGCGGGTCAGCGCAGTGCGGAAGCCAGAGAGGTGAGTGCCGCCTTCGACATTGTGAATCGAGTTGGCGTAGGCGTAAATTTGGTCGCTGTAGCTGTCGTTATATTGCAGCGCGATATCGACGACGATGTTGGCGTCGAGGTCGGGGTTAGGCGTTGGCGCTTCGCCGTGAATGCTGATCGGGTCTTCGTGGACGACGTTTTTGTTCTCATTGAGGAACTTGACGTATTCCGAGATGCCATCCTTGAAGATGAATGCCGTGGTCTTGTTGACGCGCTCGTCGACGAATGTGATGTGAATACCGGGATTCAGGAAGGCGAGTTCACGCAGGCGCTTGCCGAGTAGTTCGGCTTTGAAGTCGCGTGTGGTTTCGAAAATTTCCGGATCGGGGGAAAATGCGATACGTGTGCCGTTACGCTTGGTATCGCCGATGATTTTCATCTTCTCGGTCGTCTTGCCACGCGAGAATTCCATCTTGTGAACCTTGCCATCGCGACGGACTTCGACTTCGAACCATTCGGAGACCGCATTGACGCACTTCGCGCCGACCCCGTGGAGGCCGCCGGATACCTGATAGGCGCCTTTACCGAATTTACCACCCGCGTGCAGGTTGGTCATCACCAGCTCGAGGGAAGGGATGTTATACTTCGGGTGAATGTCGACTGGGATGCCGCGACCATCGTCCTCAACGGAGCAGGAGCCGTCGTTGTGGATGCTGACGGTGATCTGCGAGCAGTAACCGGCGAGGGCTTCATCGATCGAGTTATCGACGATTTCAAAGACACAGTGGTGGAGGCCACGTTCGTTAGTGTCGCCGATATACATATCGGGGCGTTTACGGACACCTTCAAGTCCCTCCAGCTTCTGGATTTTGGAAGAGTCATAGACGTCCTTAGGGGCGTCGTTGGCGACATCTTTTCGAGGCTTTTTAGGCTGTAAATCTTCAGGCTTTTCTTGTTCTGACATAAGCCCTTATTTATGCTCTCGAAATAGTGCTCTGACCACAAAAAAGTGACTTTTTAGTGGTTTTTTTTGATGTATTATATCAGTCTGATATACAGTGGGTTACAGGCTTTTTGGCGGGACCTTGCCGCGGCCGCAGAGATTCAAGTTTACTTCTTGAGTCAAGAGCCTAACTTAACGGCTGTGAAACTCTCCCATAAGCTTGAATATGCCTGCCGTGTCTTGGCACAGTTAGCCCGCACTCATGGCCAAGAAAAATTGGCCCATATCGATGAATTGGCTGAGGCGGAAAAAATCCCGGCCAACTATCTAGTGCAGATTTTGAACGAGCTGCGCAATGCGGGGCTGATTGTCAGTAAGCGCGGGAAGCAGGGTGGTTATGCGCTAGCACGTGCGCCTGAGCGAATCCGATTGGACGAGATCGTCACGGCGGTGGATGGTGACCTGCTCGAGCGCACGTTCGACGATCAGGGGCATTCTGGTGAACGCGTTGCGAGCATCTGGAGCGATATCGGTGTCGAATTTGAGAAGAAGATCAGCAGCTACACCCTGGAAGCGTTCGTTGTGGAGGATACCAGCTCGATGTATTACATCTAACTCAGTTTATCTGAATTAGATGTAGTGGGAAGGTATGAAGGGTTTGAAAGTTGGAAGGTGGTAAGGCCGAGGATGTGATACGGTCTATACTTAATCATATTCCTAATCTTGCTCTTAATCCTCCGTCTCACTCGCAGGGAATGATTAAGATAATGAGTCAGAGTAGGATTAAGTCGCGCAGGGATTGGAAGGTTTGAAAATTGTGACCTTGGCACTTTTCTACTTTGCGACTCTCATACTCCAAAATGGCTACGCCATTTTAAAAACTCCAGAACCTCGGCACGACGCAAACGGTGACGATGAAGCAGATGATGTTCAGCGGCAGTCCGACCTTTGTGAAGTCGAAGAATCTATAGCCACCGACACCATACACGTAGGTATTGGTTTGGTAACCAATTGGTGTCGCAAAACTTGCAGAGGCGGCGATACATGCGCCGACCACGAGTGGACGAGGGTCGATCCCGAGAGTCGTGGCGATGCCGAGAGTAATCGGTACCATCAGCGCGATCGCGGCATTGTTTGAGAGGAACTCGGTGAAGGTCGATGTAATGATATAGACGAACGCGAGCATCATGACGCTTTGTAAATGCTCAGGGGCAAAGTTTTGCACCACACCAATCATATTCTCGGCGATTAACAGGCTGGCTCCCGTGGAGTCCATTGCTTGCCCGAGCGCGAGCATGCCGAAAATAATCATCAAAATACTCCACTCGACGGAAGAATAGGCATCTTTCGATTTCATACAGCCAGTCAGCATCAAAATTGCCACGCCCAGTGTGACGGCGGCGACGATGGGCACGATGTTGAGCGTGGCGAGTGTGACGATCCCGATGGTGATACCGATGGCAATTGGCATCTTCGCACGAATACTGCGAGCTGGCACGCGCGGCCGATCCAACAGGATGATTTCTTCGCTGGTGGAGAGCGAGTTGATTGCCTTGGTCGAGCCCATCATGAGCAGAGTGTCGCCGGGCTGTAGGCGTAAGCTGTCAAGTCGGTCGCGCTGATTGTGCCCTTTGCGGTGCACGGCGACGACGACCATACGAAAGCGTTGGCGGAAGTTGATCTCGCCGAGTGTCTTACCGAGGATGGTTGCGTGTGGACCGACCACACCTTCGACGAGCGCACCTTCATCCATTGCGATCGTTTCTAGGCCGGCGGATATTTCGCCGTGCAAGGCGATACCTTTGATCGAATGTGCTTCGGCAATGCCAGATGGGCGGCAGGCCAGCACCAGACGATCACCGACTTCGAGTTTTGTTTGTTTCGGATCGCCTGTGATGGCCACGCCGTGGCGCACGATTTCGAGTAGACGAATGCCGCGCCCTTTAAGCATGCCGCTTTCGAGTGGGGTCTGGCCTTTGAGCTCCGATCCAGCGCGCACGAAGGCTTCGGTCATAAACTCCTTGCGCTCTTCATCGCTGAGGATCGAAGTCAGTGTCTCGCGGTGGGGGAGTAGTTTGTCGCCAAACAGAACCAGATAGAGTGAGCCGAAAGCTAGGATCGGCAGGCCGACTGCAGCGAGCTCGAACATTCCAATCGGCGCATGACCAGATTCGACTAAGATACCGCTGGCGAGCAAGTTGGTGCTGGTGCCAAGCAGCGTGCAGGTGCCACCAAAGATCGATGCGTAGGACAGCGGAATCAGTAGTTTTGAGGACGCGATCCCCATTTCGCGGGACAGTGTTAGCACGACGGGCATCAATACGATCACAACCGGCGTGTTGTTGATAAATGCAGATACTGAGGCCACACCGATGACCATGATGAAGATGAAGCTCCTGTACGGGAGTTTGACCAATCGCCTTAAATAGCCGGTGATGAGGTCAATCGCACCCGTGCGTTCTAAGCATCCGCTGACGATAAACATCGCGGCAATCGTCAGGGGTGCGGAATTACCAAAGACGCCTAGTAGGTTTTCGAGTGTCGGGAGTTCTGGACTCTTGCTGATCATGCTGACGAAAATCAGCACGCCAAATACAGTAATCGCTGTGAGGTCCGCAGGGATGCGTTCCCAGATGAAGCTCGTAATCGCGAAGATTAGCAGTGCAAAAACAAATAATATCTCCCAAGTCATTCTTAACTAGAGCTTTGTGCGTTTTTATTGGCGGCTTGTGTGGTCATGAGGTCATCCTGTTCTTCACTCTTCGCCCAAAAGTAAAAGGATATTGCAAGAATTGTAAGTGAAAATCCCATATTTACGACTTTCATTATAATACCACCGAGAATTTGATCATTGAGCGGGTCGAGATCGATGATGCGAGGCGCCCAGGCGTAAGTCGGGTAGATTGCTTCCCCGGCGAAAGTTAGGAAGGCAAACACTGGCAGTTGACCGACCATGAGTAGGAAGATCGCCAGCATTCGAATGCCATAGCTGCGGCGAGGCACCCGATTCGACAGAGTGAGGTAGGGCCAGAGCATGAGTATGCCGAGGGAAAACATCGTCCAGTGCTCTAGGACGTGGATGCGTTTGTCATGTAGCGCTGCTTCGTAGAGTGCGGGGATGTGCCATGCAGTATAGACAAAAGTGAACAGCAGGCCGCCGCAGGCTGGGTGGGTGAGCAGGTTCATGGTTTTGCGCAACCACTCCGGCTTGAGTAGCCAATCGATCAACCAACTGGGCGTGCCGAAGATAAAAAGTACTGGGCTGAAATAGATCAACAGCATGTGCTGTGTCATGTGTGCGCAGAACAGGAACTGTTCGCCGATCTGGTCGAGCGGCGAGCCGACTGCGAGATAGACGATGGTCAGACCGAGGTAGAACAAGATCACTTGGCCGCGCGGAAAGTCAGTGCCGGGAGCGATGCGTTCTCGCAGTGGCCCGACGCCGAGCGCATAGAGCCAGCCGATCATCAAGAGTGTGATCAGGAGCAGAGGTTCGGTGTGCCAGTGGAGTTGCATGGGTTCGGTGTTTGCGTCGGTATTCGAAGTTACGGCTCAATGGCTAAGTATTCTTGGATTGAGTGAATGGCAAAAAAAGGACGACAATTTCCTGTCGTCCTTAGAAATCTCAACTCTGATTTAAATCTAGAATGCAGAGATTGCCTCGAAATCGACAAATCCACGATCCATAATGAACATCAGCGCGACAACCGTGCCAGATGCGATCGATAGGCCAGTGCCAAACGCGAGAGTCAGGATCAGCTTGTCATACAGTAGGTGCATGAACCATGCGATCACACTGAAAAACTTAAACAGCGAGAGGGAGACGAGCGTAGCGAAGATAAAAGTGCCATTGATCGGCAGGTAAACAAGCACCAATTCGATGCCAGTGATCGCTGCTAAGACCAGTGCCAAATTAATAAAGGCGTGGTACTTTTGTTCTTCGCCGCTGTGGTCAGCGTGGGATGTAGAAAGCGTGTCAGACATGATGGGCGTCCTTATTTAATGAATTCGATCAGATAGATTACAGTGAAGATGATGATCCAGACGATATCCACAAAGTGCCAGTAAAGGCCAGCGACTTCAACATCGATGGCACTTTCATGTGGGTCCATCTTGCCCGTATAAGAGTAGAAATACATACAGGTCAGCCAGAATACACCGATTGCGACGTGCACCCCGTGGGTGCCGGTTAACATAAAGAATGTTGAGCCGAAGGTGCCACTGTTCAGTGTAAGTCCCTCGTGGACGAATTCAGTGAACTCGAACACCTGACAGGCAAGGAAGATCAGTCCGAAGAAAATCACGCCGAGTGTGTTGCGGCGGAATGACTTAATGTCGCCCTTGTGCATCGCAGACACTGCGAGTGCCATCAGGAATGAACTCATCAGTAGGATGAAGGTCGAGAAAGAGGTGAGCTCCAGGCTAAATAGGCTAGTGGGATCAAATGACTCCGGATATAACTTACGATATATCAGGTGCGTGGAGATCATGGTGCCGAAGAACATGCAGTCGGAACCAAGAAACAACCACATCAGGAGTTTCTTGTTATTGACCATCAAGTTGTGATGGCTGTCGTTGTTGTGGGCGTCGTCGCTCATTATTTTTAAATCTTAAATACTAAAAACGAATGCTTAAATTTCGTCTTCTTTCGGGTGGAGGTGGTAGCCGCCTGGACCTTCAATTGCCCAGAGGGTGACGCCCAATGCGATGATTGCGAGTCCGCCGATTGTGACGTAGCCCATGTAGGCAACCCCTGCTTGCATCAGGCAGAGTCCCAAGCCGAGCGGTACGAATCCAAAAGATGCGATAAATGGCATCCAAGATTGGCTGGGCATATGAATGCCGTGAATACCTTCGTCGACAAAAGTAATCTTACGGTTCTTTGCACCATGCTTGTGCTCCCACAGTGCATCACGTGCTGGAATGATCGGTGTGCGAGCGAAATTGTAGCTGCGTGGCGGGGAAGTAGTGGCCCACTCGAGTGTGCGTGCATCCCATGGATCGTTACCTGCAGGTTTGCCCTTAGTCATTAGAAGAATAATATCGACCACGAATAGTAGGATTGAGAAACCAAGGATGAATGCACCGATGCTGCAGATCATATTGTAGCCCTCCCAACCGAAGCCGGAGAGGTAAGTATGTGTGCGGCGTGGCATGCCGATCAATCCGAGGAAGTGCATCGGGAAGAAAGTCACGTTCAGGCCGACCGTTGATAAGATCGCGACCCAGGTGCTGAGCTTACCTGCCCACATTTTCCCGAGGATTTTCGGTAGCCAGAAATAAAGACCACTGATGGAGGCGAGCAAGATGCCACCAATTGCCACGTAGTGGAAGTGGGCAATCACGAAGTAACTATCTTGTTGTTGTGCGTCTGCCGGTGCTGCGGAGTGCATGATCCCAGAGAATCCGCCCATCATGAACATCCAGATGAAGCCGACACTGAAAATCATCGGTGCGTCGAAGCGAACACGACCACCCCAGAGTGTACCGATCCAGTTGAAGATTTTAACACCGGTTGGCACGGCGATGGCCATCGTCAGTAGCGAGAAGGCTGCTGTTGCAACTTTGCCCAAACCAGTGGTGAACATGTGGTGTGACCAAACAGCGAATCCGAGGAAGCCAATCACTGCGCCAGAGAATACCACGATCGAATAACCAAATAATGGCTTCTTCGAGAAAGTGGGGAGCACCTCGGAGACGATTCCCATTGCTGGGAGCACCAGGATGTAAACTTCCGGATGGCCGAAAATCCAGAACAAGTGCTGCCACAAGATAGGTTGGCCGCCTTGTGCCACTTGGAAGAAACTGGTGTCGAACACTCGGTCAAACATGAGCTGTCCTAGGGCAATGGTGATTGCCGGGAATGCGAAAACGATCAGCAGGGATACGATTAGTGTCATCCAAGTGAATACTGGCAGGCGCATCATCTTCATGCCCGGAGCACGCATATTGACAATGGTTGCGATGAAATTCATCGATGCACTCAAGGATGCGATACCTAAAATTTGCAGACCCATGATCCAGAAGTCGGTGCCAACACCAGTAAATTGGCGCTCGGTCAAGGGCGCATAGCCGAACCAACCCATACCAGGGACGAAATCGGTCATGCCAGCAGTCGGGCCAGACGCAGTGAACCAGCCGAGTTCACTAAAGGCTTGCATCAACCAACTAAAATTTAACACCAGCGCGCCAGCGACGAATGCCCAAAGGCTGAAGCTGTTAATTCGTGGGAAGGCCACGTCGCGTGCACCGATTTGTAGTGGCACAAGGAAATTGAAGAACGCGGCATTGAGTGGCATGATCGCGAGGAAAATCATGGTGGTGCCGTGCATTGTGAACAACTGATTATAGCGCTCAGCGGAGACCAAGTCATTTTCCGGCACGATTAGCTGTGCACGAATGATCAAGGCTTCAAGGCCGCCGACCAGGAGGAAGAATAACGCCATCGCACCATACATGATGCCGATCTTTTTGTGATCTACAGTCGTGAGCCAATCGATAATCACGCTCTTACTGTGGTCAGGTCGCATTAAACCGAGATTACTTTTCTCGGGTTTGAGCGCGTGATCGTGCGTTGCGGGTGTGGTAGGTTCTGTCAGCGTGCTGCTCATGGTAGTGGTCTACTTGAGGGTTTGCAGGTAAAGGGAGATTTTGTGAATTTCGTCGTCAGTAAGCAGCTCGTCGAGTTCACCGATACCGCCGCCGTTGGCTTTCCACATACGGTTGCCAGGTTTGACGGTATTGGGCTCTTTGATCCACTTGAAGAAATTCGCATACTGTTGTTCGACGTCCACTGAACCGTCTTCGGCACGATGATTGAGCCATCCTGCTGCGACGGACTGACGAGAGGCTAGCTTAGTCAAGTTTGGACCTGCTACGCCTACGGCGCGAGGGTTGCCGTTCACTGCGTGGCAAGTTGCGCATTTGCCACGAGACATAAAGAGTTGAAGGCCCTCGTTGATATCGCCTGTGAGTTTTTCTGGAGATTCATCGTTAGCTGCATACCAGTCCTCCCAAGCCATGTCGTCTGGAGCTTGGTGGCCGGTTTTGATTTCAGAGACCCATGAAGTAAAGTCGTCGTCACTGACTACGGACGCACGGAACAGCATGCGTGCATGAGAATCACCACAATACTCAGCGCACTGACCGTAGTAATAATTATGGATTTCGTCTTGCAGATACTGTGCGTAGGCGGCGCGGAGTTCTTCGTCAGAACCAGTGGCGCCAGTCTTTGCCTGCCAGTCTTCAATACTGTCGCCAGCTTGAATCCACATTCCATTTGATCGTCCGGGGATCAGATCGACCTTACCAGCGATGCGTGGGAGCCAAAATGAGTGAATAACATCTTTGGAACGCAGCTCTAGGCGAATAGCTTTACCAGCTGGGATGATTAACTCGTTGGCTGAAGTGATGCCGAGTTGCGGGTAGGCAAAGCCCCACCACCATTGGTATCCTTCGACGCGGATAGTTAAAGGTTGGTCTTCTTCGGCTGCGCTGAGGCCTTCGCCTTGATACCAAGCGCCGAGTTTACTTTCTTCAGTGACTGGAAAATCGTGAGTATACCAAATCGCACGCAGTGTCGGCACAGCGACTATTACGAGGAGTAGGATCGATGCACCAATCAGACCAATTTCGATCAGCGGGTTGCCGTGGCCTTGGACGGGTAGTGGGCGATCGTCGTCTTTGCGCTCACGAAACTTGAACATGGCGACGATGTACACCGCACCGACTAGTACGAAGATGAACAAACTCACCCAGACCGTTACCATAAAGAGGTCAAGTTGTGCCTCTGCAATCGGTCCCTTGGTGTCAAATGTTGACATGCGGGTATTCGTGTCGCAACCACCCAAGAGGGCGAGTGCGATGAGCGAGGATACGAGTGCGATGAGGCCGCGGAATGAGTGCTTCACAGTTAGTGAGTGGTCAATAAGTTGGAACGAAAAACAAGAGGGTGATTCATTCAAGAATCAATGCAAATTAGATAGAGGCGCGAATGCCGGCTGACAAGATAATCTTCGTATATTATAATCAATCAGAAGCCCTATTGAGCCCTATTAGAAGAGGTAATCAGGCAGTTGCCTAAAACCATTGATAGAGGAAGCAATACACCAGTACACCAGTCACAGAGACGTAATACCAAATCGGGAAGGTCCAGCGTGCCCAAGCCCGATGTCTCTCGCGTTTACCTTTGATTGCTAGTGTCAGCGTCGTGAGTACCAGGGGCACGATTGCGATGGCCAACACGATATGCGTCACCAGCATAATGTAGTAAAACGTGCGCCATGCGCCTTCGCCGCCAAAGGGCGTATGCACGCCTTGCACTAGGTATTTGTGCAACACATAAAACACTAAAAAAACGATGGAGACGCTGAACGCACTGATCATACAAGTGCGGTGCGCTTTTTCGCGGCCGCTCTTGATGCAGATGAAACCTGCAGTCAGTAGCACAGTTGCGCAGCCATTGAGGAGTGCGTTGACTGTCGGAAGTGTTTCAGTGAAGGTCATATTCATTAACGATTCGCCATTGCTCTAAGCCTAGCTTAGAGCAACCAGAGATCTAGCACCAATGGCAGAAGTAGGGCAGGCAAGTAAAAGATCGAGGCAAAGAAGAGCTTGCGAGCGGCCGTGTCGCGTTGATCGACGTTGAGGAATGCGATCGCTGGGCGCAGGTAATAGATGCCGGCCACAATGGCGATCACTCCATAGATCCATGTCGCGTAGCCCAATAGCACGGGCAGTAAAGTGCAGACGATCAGGGCTAGGCAGAAGACGAACGATTGAATTGCAACTTTGCGGCCAGTGTCGTCAGCATTCGATAGCATCACAAAGCCGCCCTGCGCGTAGTCTTTACGGTGCGTCCATGCGATCGCAAAAAAGTGCGGCATCTGCCAGAGAAACAAAATCGCAAACAAGATCCAGCCGAGCGTCGTGATCTGACCTTCCGCAGCGGCCCAGCCTATGAGTGGCGGTAGTGCGCCAGGGATCGCTCCGACTAAAGTGTTCCAAGTCGTGAAGCGCTTTAGCGGCGTATACAGTAACACATAGGAGGCGATTGTCACCGCGGTCAATGTGCCAGCCAGTAAATTCGCCCCTTTGTAGAGTAGTAAGCAGCCGAGAATGCTTAGCCCCATCCCGTAAATAAATGCGTGTATCGGTGCGATGCGTCCTGCTGGGATCGCACGGTCCTTGGTACGTACCATTTTAGCGTCGGCTTCGCGCTCCAGCCACTGATTGAGCACTGCTGCCCCACCAGCCGCCAGCGAAGTGCCGATGAGCAGGCTGAACAGCACGCTGAAGTCACGTGTCGGATCAGCGGACAAATAGCCAGCCACTGCGGTGACCACTGACATGAAGCTCAAGCGCGGTTTAGTCAGCTCATAAAAGTCTTCGACGCGAGCGCGCAACGAAATCTCCGATTCTGCAGCACCGGTGAGAGGAGAGGATTCTGTAGTTTGATGACTCAACTGGTACGTCAGCGATAGAGTGGTGTGTTTGTGTGAATTGAAGCTGACTAGATAATGGGCTTCGGAACCACGGAGCGATGAGCTAGAAAAGTTAAGCCCCACGTGCTGGCAAGTAGAAAAGCACCGACGAGGTGATGAATCGTTGCGACATAAGGATTTCTTACAGTCCAGATAGTCAGGGCGCCGAGATAAACCTGCACAAAGAGAAGACCTATCACAGTCAGAATCCCGAAGATTAGAGCCTTTCGCGTGTTCGGATTTGCCCACAGCTTACTTAAATAAATTAGTAGGAAAAGCGTCACGATGACTGCACCAACACGGTGAGCGAAGTGGATGCTCACATCGAAATTCCAATAGCCGGGTAATAAGCTCCCTGGGCGGGCCATCGGGAATTGGGCGATCGCTAAACCAGCTTCCGCCTGGCGCATGATTGCTCCGATTAAAATTTGTAGAAAGATTGCGACGGTACTGGCGATTCCCCAGCGTTTTAGTGAAGCAGGTACGGGGCGAACAAATCCGCTCTGGCGCTCGATCCAAGCTCTCGAACTGCCAAGTGTCAGTGCGATCAGAATCCCGAGCACGATCATGGCGCCACAGGCGTGGATCACTGCGAAGCTTTGAGCAACCAGATTGTGCTCCGCCATTGTGTTAAGGGTATCGAAGCGCACGCGGGCTCCACCCAAAACTCCTTGCAAAACGACAACGAGCACTAACACGCGGGCCAGCTGGCGCATCCATGCACGTTCTTCCCGCAGCCATATTAGCAGCAGAAGGCCGAGGGAGAGGAAGCCTATAATCATGCCGAGCAGGCGATGGCTGTGCTCCGCAAGCATATCGGATTGAATGGTCCAATCTTGCGGGTTCAGGGAGCCATTTGACAGCGGCCAGTCTAAAAAAGCCATGCCCGCACGAATACTGGTCGTAAAGCCGCCTGCGAATAGCAGCGGCGTGATCCAGCAAAGTGCGAAGACGCAGAAAGCAAAGAGCCAAGGTTGATACTCGGCAGTGCGTTTAAATGTTAAGGCGTTCATGGTCGGGGCAGACTGTGCGCACTTCGAAGTCGGGATCAAGCGGAAGATATAGTAAATTCGGTTGCGTGGATTGGGTTATGTACGTTAGTTTTAAGCTGAATTCACTTAGTTGCTATTTGTTATAAAACCAACTCCCCAAAGGGTATTTGGTTATTTGCCGTATTCTCACATCCCGAAACACGTACCCCGCTCTGCTCCGAATTATTTAATTTGAAATCTATGTTTCAGGCAACGACACTATTCGCTTAACTTATGAACAAGACTTTATTTTTTAATACCTTGATTGATACTCTACGTAAAGAAGCATTGCATGCTGTCAAAGCCTCGCAAGATGCCGCCGAATACGCGACCAGCGAAGAATCTCGCGCAGAATCACAATGGGATACGCAAGGCCTGGAAGCGTCCTATCTTGCCGCTGGTCAGGCTGGGCAAGCGAAACAGTGGGCCGATGCAGTCGAAGAGCTTCAGTCGGAACGCGAAGATTTGCTCAAAACAAATACTGATGTCTCGCTCGGGGCATTGTTTAAGTGCGACTTCGACGGATCTGAAGAGGTGTTCTTCTTTGCTGGTGTGGCTGGTGGCCAGGTGATCTCAATGGATCATATTGAGGTTACAGTGATCACAGCGCAATCGCCGTTGGCGGGGCGTTTGCGAGGTCATAAAGTCGGCGATACCTTTGCGCTACCAAATGCTAAGTTCGGCGAGATCCTGGCGATCGAGTAAATTAGAGCCTAGTGGTTGCGGCCGCTTAGTTTGTCGTGATGTGAGGCGCACTCGCATCTTAGGTATCCGTCTTATTCTGCACTTCGCCGAGATCAGCTGTCCCAAGGCACCGCGTGTTAATCGCATGTTTGCGAATAAATCGGGCTATGGCAGGCCCTAGCTCACTAATATTATGATGTGAATCCACTCACTAGTTGATTCGATGCTCTAGGTCGCCAATCAAGTCTAGCAAGAAGGCGTTGTTTCCGCCCAGTGCCTCGGCTGCTTCGAGGGCCTCGGCGGTGTGTTTTTTTGCTTCGCGGTAAGCACCGTCGATGCCATGCAGTGCAACGTAAGTGCTCTTGTCGCTGGCGCTGTCGTTGCCAACTGGCTTGCCGAGCTCTTTGGCATTCGAAGTAGCGTCCAGTATGTCATCGACGATTTGAAAGGTCAGGCCGAGGTGGTAACCCACCGCTTCGATCTGCTGCAGCTGCTCTGCTGAGGGGCCGCAAAAACGCAACCCCATCGTTAATGCGGCAGTGAGTAGCGCGCCGGTCTTGTTTTCGTGAATGTAGCGCAGTGTTTCGGCATCGATTGGTTTACCTTCGTTGTCGATGTCTTCCATTTGTCCTCCGATCAAGCGTTCGCTGCTACTGGCGGTGGCGAGGTCGTGAACGAGTCCAATGGCGAGGCTCGGTTGTTGGGTGTAGTTCCGCGCCAGAAGCTGAAAGGCGTAGGTCAGTAGGGAATCGCCGGCTAGCACTGCGGTGGCTTCGTCGAACTGTATGTGGCAGGAGGGGCGTCCACGACGGAGATCACTATCGTCGATTGAGGGCAGATCGTCATGAATGAGCGTGTAGGTGTGTAGGCACTCGATGGCAACTGCTGCTGCGAGTGGATCGGCTTGCGAAGGAAATAGTTCACTTGCCGCGATCACCAGCACGGGGCGAATGCGTTTGCCGCCAGCCTCCATAGAGTAGCGCACTGCTGCGTGTAACCGCTCGGGGCGGGTCGATGCGGTGGGAAGCAGTTGCTCAATACCGCGTTCCACTCGTTTTTGATAGGTTGCCAATTTTTCTTTTAATGCCTGATTCACTCAGTTACCTTGACTGAAACTAGCTATGAAGGAAAAGCCCATATTTGAAGAAGTTTTCGCCCAGCTGATCCATCAGCCGCATTTGGGCCGCAAATTATTAATTGGCAGTGCGCTGTCTTTTATCCCGATCGTGAATCTCTTTGCGTTTGGTTATTTGTATCGTTTTGCCGCGCAGTTGCGGCGCACGGGCCAGCTGAGCCTGCCGGAATGGACTGATTGGGCCGGCTTGTTTGCGGATGGGTTGAAATTCGCAGTCGTGTGGTTGGCCTACTGGTTGCTGCCCTTAATTGTCGGAATGTTCATCGCGACTGGGTTCTGTGCGCTTGGGCTCGGTGCGTTGGCATACATATTCATGGCTTCGGTGTTTTTAGCCGCATCGGTGCTATTTTGCGCTGCGCTGTATCGTCTGCAGATGCGTTCCAACTACAGAGATTTGTTGGATGTGATGTTAATTGCCCGGATGAGTTACATGCAGGCTGTCGAGTTCATTCTGCCGGTGCTTGTTTTTGCTGGGATCTGTGCATTCGCTCTGCCGCTTTATGGTTTCGCCTTTTTTGCTGGATTTCTGTTGTTAGTGACTCAGACCAGCCTGTGTTACCGATCGCTTGAATCGGGAAAGTAACTTTTAAGCACCTTAATATTATGTCTGCTGCCAAAACTCCCAAAGAAGCAGGTCCCACTTTAGCTGGTATTTCCGTTTCTGCTGTCTTGCTGGCACTCGTCGGTGCCCTGTTAGGGTTTCTATACTTAGCTTCGGTGCCTCCGACATCCTTTAAATCTGTGGCAGACCTAAATGCCTATCTGGAAAAAACCCCTGAGCTGAAGTTGTTGGATGTATCTCATTTCGAAGGCCCAGTATCGAGAAGTCGCAGTTGGGAGCAAAAACGTGAGGTCTTACTGAATGGCAGTGCTACCACGGTCGAACTGACTGCGGGAGAGATCAATGCGTGGATGTCAGCTAAATTTCGTCAGCCCAGCGCAGCATCAGCAGCTGCGGATGAGACTGGTATTGTGATTCAGCCAGGGGTGCCGAACTTTTTTATCGATGCCTCTGCAGGAGTTTTTTTCAACTTGCCGACAGAGGTCTCGATCTATGGCAGCACACATGAGCGCATGATGATTGCACAAGGGCATTTTTCTGCGGGCCCAGAGGTGCAGTTTCAAATCAGTGCGCTGCGTGTGAATAATGCTGCGATCCCAGTAATTGCAGGGCTGGGTAAACAGTTGGTTCAGGTATTGTTGCAGGCCTATTCGGAGACTGATGAATTTGTCGCCTGCCAAAAAGCATGGGGAAAAGTTGAGTCTGTCGAACTGGTGGGAGACACGATGCGCTTGAAGCTTCGCTAATGAAATCGTGCACTGGTTTCCAGTTCTTGCTTTGTCTCGTTCTCGGTTTTCTGCCTCGCTTCGGTGTGGCGCAACCTAGCGAGAGCTTGGACTTTGTCGAGGGTCGCTATTTCGAGGTGGTAGGCACCGACAATCGCTCCGTGTCCTTTGTTAATACGCTTGGTGAGCATATCGTCGAACTATGTGCGAGTTACTTGCAGGTGGGCAGCTATGAATTCCCTCAGCGCATCTTCGTAGCGCTACGCCCCGAAGAGCACGTCGAGTTTGATGGTGATTATCAAATAAATACTAGGGCGAGGGGGCAGGTCAGCCTGGATTTTCGATGGGAGTCCACGCTCAACTTGGAGACAGTATGCCGCGCGCTGACCGAGGCCTATATTGTGCGCTATGCGAATTTTAACTATGGTCCTGAGGCGAGTGAGCGCATCCGTTATTGGGTGATGTCTGCGCTCGGCTCGCAGAGTTATTTGAGCTTACGGCCTGCGCAGCAGGGCCAATATATTCAGGAGGCGCGGCAGGCAGGATTATTAAAGATCACTTCACTACTTTCATTGGAATGGGGGGTCGGTCGCGAGGGCGAATTGTCTCCGCGGCAAGGCTATTGGGTGCTGTATGCAATGCGTCAGCGCGGTATAATGCGATCTGATATCGGTGCATTACTAGATCGAGCGGTGGCGGGGCAGGACGTGTCCGATGCACTTGAAGTGGCGATTCAACCGACCGATGTCGACCAACAACCAAGCACTTTGGATATATGGTGGCAGCGCCAGATGGTCCAGTATTTATCTCAGGATACTGAGCACTACGAGAGCCTGGATGCGTCGCGGGTGTGGATTGCAGAGTTGGCCAATTTCGATACCTATCGTGCCTCAGGTGGTGACTTGAAAACCCTTATGGGCTTGTGGGAGCAGCGTGATAATCAGAGCTTGCGCGCTATCCTTACGGCTCGCCGTGAGATTATTGCCCTACGCCTAGAGCGCGTGAACCCCGCATATTTTAATTCTGCTCAGTCCTTAGGCGCTCTCTACGAGACCGCACTTGAATCATATCGTCGATTTGAGTTTATCCATGCTTTCACCACTTATCTCAGCGATTGGGAAGATACTAAGCGGCTGCACGATATGACAGATGAGCTGCTGGATGCACCATTGAGCGAGTAGTGGACTGCGTGGCGCAGATACGGCTTCGCACTACCGTGATCTCTCTGTCCGGCCTAGATTTTTTTGTCAGATTTAAGCGCTTCTTGGGCGGTCTTTTTTCAGATCGTTTGCCCAGGACAGGTTAAGAATTATCACTTACATCAGCAGACCAATCAGAATCTTTGCGATCAATATCATCACGATTAAGGCTACAGGATAGGCGGATACATAACTGATCACTGGTACCTGTGAATCGGTCTTCGCAGTGATAGCTCCAAGAGCCGGGGTCGATGTCATACCGCCGCAAATACCACCGAGGGCTTGGAGTGGATCCAGCTTGAAGAGCTTACGAGCCAGTGGCCATGCGAGCATGAGCGGTACGACGCTAACGAGCATGCCGAGGCCAAACAGTGTGATGCCATACTGCTCTACTGTGGCTACAAGCGAGACGCCGCCTTCAACGCCTGCATTGGCAAGGAAGAAGACTAGGCCTAGGTCTTGCAGCAGCAGACGGGTCGGGCGTGGGATATGGCCGACGATGCGGCCGACTTTACCGAAGTGCCCAAGCAAGAGTGCAACCAAGAGTGGGCCACCGGCGAGACCGAGTGTAATGGGTGTGCTCCCAGGCAGACCGATTGGAATCAAGCCAGCGACGATGCCGAGCGTCAGCCCAGCAGAGAGTGAGAGTAGGTCGGTCGAATCAATCGCTGTACTACGGTGGCCGATCGCTTTGGCAAAGACTTTGAGGTCTTCAGTGCGCCCGACTGTGGTGAGATTGTCGTGGGTCTCAATGAGTGTGGCCGTGTTTGGCACGAAGGTCAGTCCACCACGAGTGACACGTGTGATGACCACGCCGTAGTGCTTGAGTGGTGCAAGCTCGTGGATCGATTGACCTGCGATCTTATGGTCAGTTACGAGGAGGTTCTGGCGCTCGTTCTCCACATCTTTCAATAGTTGGCGATCACTGCGGTGGCCGAGGGTGTCGATCGCAATGGTGATTTCCTTACTGCGTCCGACTAACAGCAGGAGTTGTCCTTGGCTAAACTCATCACCGTAGCTGAGTGGCATGAGTTGGCCCTCTTTGTAGACGCGTGAGATCTGGCAGGCGTTGAGGTTGTTAATGCCAGCTTCAGCAATTTTTTTGCCGATAAAATTTTGGTTGGTCACTTCGACTAGCACCGTGACGACACGTTCATCGATATTGTCATCCGCTTCGTGTTCGGCGGCGATGGCGTCGAGGTCATGCTTCAAGAGACGTGGTAGCAACTGCACAAACAGTACGACACCGATCACGCCAAAGGGGTATGCGATCCCGTAGCCGATACTGACACCTGAGGCGGCGTCTGCTAAACTTTCTGTGGCAGCAGCGAGTGCCGGCGTGCTAGTCAATGCGCCAGCGAAGATACCAGTTGCCAAATCTACTGGTAGTTCTAAAAGCTTCGCGCCTGCCCAAGTGATCGCACCGCCAATCGCGACGATGACCAGCGCCAGTTTTCCCAGCGTCGCACCTTCGCGGGCGACCGATGCGAAAAAGCGTCCACCCGCACCGATCCCAACGCAATAGACGAACAGCACGAGTCCGAGTGTGCCGATGCCGTCTGGGATGCTGTAGCCGAGGTGGCCAGCGAGTAGGGCGGTAAATAGAACGCCTGAACTGCCGAAGTTGATCCCTTTGATTGAGATGTTACCGAGTAGTAACCCCGACGCAATAATCGCGAACAGCGCGATGAGCGGCTGATCGAGTAGCAGTTGATTGATAGCTTCTAGATTCATGACTAATGCGACTATTGGAATGGCTGAAATGATTTGATATAATCGCAGTGTTTTGGTATTAGCTAGCGTTGATCAGTGCTTGAAAAGCGCTTTCATCGAGTATCTGAAGTTCGAGTTTTACTGCCTTGGCATATTTTGAGCCACTGGCTTCGCCTGCGATTACGTAGTCGGTCTTTTTACTAACACTCGAGCTGGCGCGTCCGCCGACCTTTTCAATCATCGCGCTGGCTTCACTGCGGGTGAGGTTGGGCAGAGATCCTGTGAGCACGAAGATCTTACCCGCGAGTGCACTGTCGCCAGTTTCGATGCGAGCGGACTGGAAGTTGAGCCCGTAGTCACGTAGTCGATCAATCAATGTGACGTGGTCTGGCTCTGTGAACCAAGCATGTAGGCTTTGCGCCATGATCGAACCGACACCGTCGACTTCTTCGAGTTGTTCCTCTGTCGCGCTGGCGATGGCATCGAGAGATTCGAAGTGTGCTTCGAGATCTTTGGCTGATTGTTTGCCCACGTGTGGAATGCCGAGGCCGTGGATGAGTTGCCAGAGTGCGCGTGTCTTACTCGTTTCGAGCGCTGCGATGAGATTGGTCGCCGATTTTTCGGCAAACTTCTCGAGTCCAAGCAGTTGCTCGGTGTTGAGCGTGTAGAGATCGGCTTGGTTCTTGGCGAGTCCGCGCGAGACGAGTTGCTCAACCACAGCCGTACCAAGGTTTTCGATGTCCATACAGGCGCGACTGGCGAAGTGCTGTAGTGCGCGTTGCTGGCGGATGGGGTCATCCTTACTTGTGATGCGCCAGACCGCTTCGGTGGGATCGCGTTCGGCGACGATGCCGAGTGATGCTAAATGCGCACCAAAGTCGAAGGGTTGGCTGTCGGCTGGGCGCTTGCTTTTAATCACACCCAGCACTTGTGGGATGATCTCGCCAGCTTTTTGCACTAACACGGTATCACCAGGTCGAATGTCTTTGCGTTGAATTTCGTCTTCGTTGTGTAGCGTCGCGCGCGAGACGGTGGTACCAGCAAGTTGCACTGGTTCGAGAATTGCCACGGGCGTGACGGCTCCAGTGCGGCCAATCTGGAGACTGATTTCTTTGAGTAAGGTTTCTGCGCGTTCGGCTTCGAATTTGTAGGCAATCGCCCAACGTGGGGCTTTGGAGGTGAAGCCTGCTTCATCTTGTAGGCGGAAGTCGTCGAGTTTGACGACTGCACCATCGGTCGGGTAGCTGAAATCCTGGCGGAGTGTATCCAATTCTTCAATACTAGTCCAAGCCTGTTCAATGCCGTCGGATAGCCAGATTTTTTCTAATACAGAGAAGCCCCAGCCTTTGAGCTTTTCTTGGATCTCGGCTTGATGGCTGAAGTAGCGGGCAGGTTCACATGCGCCGACGCCATAGAGCACCATATCAAGTTTGCGAGCGCTCGCTTCAGCGGGATCCAGTAGTTTGATCGTGCCCGCTGCGAGGTTGCGCGGGTTGGCGTAGAGTTGTTGGCCTGCGGCTTCGCGAATCGCGTTGATGCGCTCAAATTCTTCGTGGCGCATATAGATCTCGCCGCGCACTTCGAGGATGTCGGGCGCGTTTTCAATAGTGGTAGGGAGTCCTGCAATAGGCCGGACGTTCGACGTGATGTCGTCGCCCTCGGCGCCATTGCCGCGTGAAACCGCGCGCACGAATTGGCCGTGCTCGTAAGTGAGACTGACTGCCACCCCGTCGATCTTTGGTTCGACCAAATAGTTGAGTGTCTGATCTGGGAAACGTTTTTCGAGGCGGCGGCCGAATTCGATCAACTCTTCCATACTGTAAGTGTTATCAAGGCTGAGCATCGGCACGCGGTGCGTGTAGCTTACGAAGGCCTCGAGCCGGTCGTCACCGACGGATTGTGTCGGCGAGTCGCCGAAATTAAATTCAGGGCTGGCCGCTTCGAGTGTGGCGAGTTCGGCCTTTAGCCGATCGTAGGCCTGATCGTCGATGCTCGGTGTGGCATCTTTATAGTAAAGGCGATCATGCTTGGCGATCTCGGCGCGTAGCTTGACGATGTCTTTTTGTGGGTTGGGCATGGTGCGTTCGTAGCTGAATTCTAAAGAAAGGGGACTATTGTTTGAGCGCGGCTTCGAGGCAGTAGGTCACCGAGATTCCTGTGCGATAGTTGCCTGCCAGATGGAGGCCTGGGTGATCTTGTTCGATGCGCTCCATATCTGCGAGTTGAGCTGCATAGCCTAGCTTGTATTGTGGGATGGCTTTGTCCCAGTGCTTGTGGTGCACGAAAGTGGGTTCACCTGTGATGCCGAGGAGCTGTTTTAACTCCGGTAGCACTGTTCTTTGGAGTGTTTTGGTGTCCGCGGTCGCGCACTCGGGCTGGCGCTCGCCGCCGACGAATACGGTGAGTAGTACTTCGCCTTTGGGGGCGCGTTGCGCAAAGATACTGGAGGGAAACAGCACTCCGAGGATCTTGCGACCTTCGCACTCTGGCACTAGTACACCGAAGCCGTCAATCGGGTGCGCGACGTCGGCGCGTTTAAAGCCGAGACTTAGCACTGAGACCGGCGGATAATCGATTGCATAGAGGCGGCGAAGTTCACCTTGAAGGGCGGCATTGAAGGGCAGGTGGGAAAGACGATGTGCGGGAACAGTCAGAATGAGTCGATCAAAACTATCTTCGATCGTGGTGCCGTCAGGGCTCGACCACGTGACTGTCCATTGCTCCTCAGATTGGCGTATAGAGCATATAGATACGGCGGTATGCACGGATTCGCCCAGTGCGGCGGCGAGCTTTTCGGGTAGCTCTGCCATGCCATTCTTAAATGAGATAATACGCTTACGTGGCTTGGGGCCAGTGTTGGCTCGTGCGGCTCGCATCTTGGCGATGCCGCCGCGAATGAGTCCGCCGTAATTCTGGTCGAGTGCGTGTAGTTTAGGGAAAGCGTGCGGGAGTGATAGCTTTTCCGGATCACCGGCATAGATGCCACCGACCAGTGGATTGATTGCGTAGCGGTAAAGCTCGTCGCCGAACCGGCGGCGCGCAAAATCAGCCACGCTTTCTTCGACCTTGGCAGAAGCAGCTTTGACGAACGGTTCTTTGAGCAGACGAAGTTTGCCGAAAAATGACCAAAGCGGAGTGGTGATCGCCGAGATCGGCCCCATGGGGACCTCGTGGGGTTTGCCGCCGCGCACAATGAAGCGTTTGTTCGCTTCTGGCAGGGCTTCGATCATTGAGGAGTTCAGTCCTGGAATGCTGTCAAGAAAGGCTTCGATTTCGAGGCTGTTGAGTAGGATTGAATTTGGCCCTTCTTCTGCCAGATAGTCGCCTTGGCGGTGGCTGCGCAGTGCTCCGCCTGGGAGGGCTGATTGCTCTAGCACGGTGCAGGATGCGCCGTGCTGTTTCAGCTGCCAAGCACGGGCCAGACCAGATATGCCGGCACCGATGATGCAGGTTTTTGCCGCTGAGTGGTGGTCGGAAGCGTTCATATCTATTTGATTCTGAGCAGGGTTTACGCGTGTGTCGAGTTTGCACCTTGTGATTTTGACGATGCATGATTCGACTTGCGGAGATGAACTATCGACAATTTGGCAATCTCGAATGGAACGTTTCAAAAATGACCATTTTGCGGGCGATCGCATGTCACACGCAATTCGCAACAAGCCGCCGCAAATGCAGCCGGACATGCCGCAACTGAAAGAGAGGACCTTGAAGGCGTTACACGCGCACCATTGGCGGCGTGCTTTCTGATATGGGGGTAAGTAGTGCTTAGAGTGAGCTCTCCTGGGGTAAACCCAGTCGCTACGATTATCTGTAGCGAGCCGACTTATCCCGCAATCGCGGGTACATCGACGCTTATGCGTTCTTCTGGCCCGTCACGACTTCCATCAAAGCTTCGACACATTCGACCTTGGCGCTCGGTATCATACCGTGGCCGAGGTTAAAGATGAAGCCAGGGTCTTTACCTGCTTGCTCGAGCACGCGGAGTGCTTCGATACGAACGATTTCTGGAGTCGTGGTTAGAGTGACGGGATCGAGGTTACCTTGGATCGCGGTGCCGTGCTTAAGTGTGCTGCGCACGCGGTGCAAATTCATAGTCCAGTCGAGGCTGAGGACCGAAGCGCCAGTGTCAATTTGATCAGCGGCTTTGTGGCCCATACCTTTTGCATAGAGAATCACAGGTACGCGTTTTTTGAGCTCTGAAATAATGTGTCGAATCCAGCGCAGTGACCACGCTTCGTAATGCGTGGCTGGGCAAATTGCGCCCCATGAATCGAAGATTTGCAGGGCATCGGCACCTGCGTCGATCTGCATGTGCAGGTATTCGACGATCGCGCTGGTGAGCTTTTGCATGAGTGCTTCGAACTGCTCTGGCTGATCCCATGCGAGTTTCTTGATGGCAACAAAATCCTTGGCTGAGCCACCTTCGACCATGTAGCAAGCAAGCGTCCAGGGGGAACCGCAGAAACCGAGCAGTGCTTTCTCGTCGCCCATTTTAGTGCGAGTGAGTTTGAGCGCTTCGGCGACGTAGTTGAGCTTCTCAGTGATTTTTGATGGGTCGAGTGCGGCAATCTTCTCTGGCGTATCGAGCAGGTAGTCCATGCCGATGCCCCCTTGGTCGCGAAAATGATAGCCTTGTCCGAGTGCTTCAGGGATCACCAAAATGTCAGAGAAGATAACTGCGGCATCGAGGGGAAAGCGTTTCAGTGGTTGCAGTGTGACTTCAGCGGCTAGTTCTGGTGTGCGCACCATCGTGACGAAGTCGTGCTTAGCCTTGAGTTCGCGATATTCTGGCAAGTAGCGGCCAGCTTGCCGCATCAGCCAGATTGGTGGGCGATCGACAGGCTGGCAATGGGCGGCGGCGAGAAAACGTTCACGAGAGTTCATAGTGGTGAAAATTAAGAATGAAAAATTAGGACGGAGCGCGACTATGCGAAGATGGCAAAGCCATTAGGAACTTTGATTAATTGCGAGCCAATCTTTTGGTTTTAAAAATACGTCGTTGAGCGTGGCTTCGGCAGATCCTGGCTCTGGATGCCAGTCGTAGTCCCAGCGCACGAGGGGGGGGAGTGACATGAGTATCGATTCGGTGCGACCTTTGGATTGTAGGCCGAAGTGAGTGCCGCGGTCATGGACGAGGTTGAACTCGACATAGCGGCCACGGCGGTAGAGTTGAAATGTACGTTCGCGCTCGGTATAGGGCGCGGCTTTGCGCTTAGCGACGATTGGCTGATACGCTGGCATAAAATGGTCGCCTACGGATTGCATAAAGGCAAAGGCTTGCTCGAAGCCACCGGTGCTGAAGTCGTCGAAAAAGATGCCGCCGATTCCGCGTGGTTCGTTACGATGCGGAAGGAAGAAGTATGTATCGCAGATGTCTTTGAATTTTGGATACAACTCATTGCCGAAAGGGGCGCAGGCGTCGCGCGCGGTTTTATGCCAGTGTACGGCGTCTTCGATATGCCCATAGTAGGGGGTCAGATCAAATCCGCCGCCAAACCACCAGATCGGTTCACCATCTGGTGGCTCTGCATAAAAGAAGCGTACATTCATATGCGTGGTCGGCACATGCGGATTGAGCGGGTGGCAGACGACTGAGACGCCCATCGCTCGGAATGGCGCACCGGTCAAGTGTGGTCGATTAGCAGTCGCAGAGGGGGGCAGACTCGCTCCGTGGACATCGGAAAAATTGATGCCCGCCTTTTCAAACACGGCACCGCCTTCGAGCACGCGCGAGCGCCCGCCGCCACCTTCGGGGCGGTCCCAATTGTCTTCGCTAAATTGGCAGCTGCCGTCCTCATTTTCGAGAGCAGTGCCAATGCGTTCTTGGAGGTCGAGCAAGTAGTTGCGGACGATTTCTGGATCTACGGTTAACATGAAAGACAGGAACTTGTTGCAGATTTCGCCGGGGCACAAATACTTTTGAGGATGTCAGTACATCTTTTACCAGACGCGCTCGTCACCAATTTGCCGAAATCGGTGATTATTTTTGGGTGTGGTTATATCGGCACCGCTTTGGCGGAGGTATTGTTAGCGGCTGGTGTGCGAGTCGGTGCATTGACCCGGAACGTCCAGAAAGCCACGCGCTTGCGGGAGTTGGGAGTGCACGAAGTGATTGTTGCTGACTTAGATAGTGAGGCTTGGCATGGTCAGTTTACAGGGGCTTATGAGTCAGTGGTGAATTGCGTGAGCTCGGCTGGTGGCGGCATTGATGGCTATCGAAAGTCTTATCTGGAGGGACAACGTTCAATTCTGAAATGGGCAAAGGGGCGCGGCATTCAGAGTTATTTGTATACCAGTAGCACGTCAGTCTATCCGCAGGATGGGGGAGTGAGAGTCGATGAAACTGCGGATATTGCGGACGCGCCGCTGACCGGACAGGTGCTGTGTGAGTCAGAGCGGCTACTGGCGGATGCCGCTGATACCTTTGGTGCGTGGTATGTGTTGCGCCTCGCAGGTATATATGGACCGCGGCGGCACTACCTACTGGATTTATTGCGCGCAGGGGAGTCGGTGATTCCTGGAGTCGGTGACTATTTCCTGAATTTGATTCATCGCGACGATGTTGTGACAGCTATCTGCACTGCGCTAACATGTCACCCATCGTCAAAATCTGGTATTTATAATGTCTCAGATGATCAACCAGCCTCCAAAGCCGAGCTCGTTGCCTGGTTGGCCAAGCAATTGGGGCAAGTGCCGCCGCTTTTTGATCCTGAGCATGTATCGCCTCGTTTGCAGCGTCGAGGCGGGCGGATGCCGAGTCGGCAGATATCAAGCTCGAAGTTTCGCGAGACGTTCAGATGGTCGCCGCAGTATGAGGATTTCCGAGCTGGCTATCGCGATCTATTGGGCATAAAAAAGGCATAAGTTCATTTAGAAACTGGAGTTGCCAGTTGCAGGCAAATTTATATTCTTATCACTTATGCCCTTAAATAAAGTTCCAGTTACCATTCTACTTAAAGAGAAAAGCACTTCCGTTTATTGTATTGCGGTCAATTCGACCGTGGACGCAGCGGTTTCTGAGATGAATCGGCAACGAGTCGGTTCAATTATTGTCAAGGATGCCGAGAAAGTGGTCGGGGTTTTTACTGAACGTGATGTTTTGACGCGAATCGTAGCTGCTGGGCGTGATCCGAAGACGACTGCTGTGAGTGAGGTGATGACGGCGGACTTCCTTTCGATTACACAGGATACTTCAGTGGAAGACGCAATGCAGATGATGACCGACAAACGCGTGCGTCACTTACCGGTTTTTGATGACCAGCAGCTACTCGGACTAATTTCGATCGGCGATGTGACGCGTTGGTTGTTAAAGGTGAATGAGATGGAGGCCGAGAATCTCCGTAATTACGTCTTTGGAGAGTACCCTGGTTGATTTATTTTGGTTGAATACTTTTCCTGAAACTTCCGCAGCAACCCCTGCTGTCATTTTTTCTATTCCTAATGAAAACTGAACAATTTGCAGCGGGTGTCCGTATCTTTGCTCAAGGTGACTACAGCGAAGAGGCTTATCGTATCGTAGATGGCAGTGTTGAAATCTCGATCAATGAGGGCCGTGTAAAGGTGATTCTCGCGACACTCGGAGTGGGAGAAATCTTTGGTGAAATGGGGATGATCGAGCGTCTTCCACGATCTGCTACTGCTCAAGCGCTGGATAATCTGACCGTCGAAGTGATTACTGAGGAGGCATTTAATGAGTCGCTTGTTAGTGGAGGCGATATTCTTGTGCCTTATTTGACGACTATTTTTGAGCGACTTCGGGACACGAATGAGCGGCTTCGCACTGCGCACGAGCAGCTCGATACGCTACGAAGCCCGGCATTTCCTGCGAATGTGAAATCGGGTGGCCCTGTAGTGCTAAATGCCGGTAATCTTGTCATCGAACCAGACTCGGACGAGACTCGTAGGCAGTCAGCGCTAAAGAAACAGACACTCACTAGTTTTCCATTTATAATCGGGCGGCGGGCCGATCTTGCAGCTTGTGTGGATGTCTTTTCGAAGATCCGTCTGTTGATCGGCGATCGTATGCCGTTTCGAGTTTCCCGTTCGCATTGTGCGATTGAGCACGTTAAAGGGGCTTATTTTATTCAAGATCGAGGCAGTAAGCTCGGTTCGATTGTGAACGGAATTCCGATTGGTGCTGCTGCAAAGGACGATCGTGTGCGTCTGCGAACAGGCAGGAATACACTGGTGCTGGGGCCTGCAAACAGTGAGATATGTTTTATTCTGACAGTGCCTGACTTGAGTTCGTCGAGGCCTGAGGCAGATTCGTAGACTTCAGCCGCTCAATCGGCTTGACTCAACCTCTGAGCTTCGTGGACACTTCCGCCTTTTATTTCGCAGATCTTAACCCAAACAAAAGAACACTATTATGGCAGGAGTTGGTAAACTATTAAAGCAGGCCCAGAAGATGCAAAAACAGATGGAGGGCATTCAATCAAAGCTCGCTGAGCAAATTATCGAGGTGTCCAGTGGTGGCGGAGCAATCAATATTAAGATTAATGGCCAAGGAGAATTTCAGGCGTTTAAGATCGATCCTGAATTCTTGAAAGAAGATGCTGAGTTCATCGAAGAGACGTTGCTTGGCGCAGTGCAGGAAGCAGCTGCCAAAGCCAAAGAAACCAGTGAAGAAGCAATGGGCTCGGTGACAGGTGGCATGGGCGGGTTCCCTGGATTTTAAACCACCGTATTTGTGACTCCCGCCTTTGAGAAGCTCTTGCAAGAGCTAAAGCGCCTGCCAGGTCTAGGCTTTCGATCTGCCGAGCGCATTGCGATGCACTTACTAGTCGAACAGCCTGAGGCGCTGGAGGGCTTAATGGAGTCAATGGGGGAGGCCCGCATTGCGGTTCGGCGTTGCGATACCTGTGGGAATATTGCCGAAAGTCCCAAGTGTGCAATTTGTGAAGATCAGCGGCGTACTGCTGGCTCACTTTGTGTTGTCGAGCATGTGCCAGACCTAATCGCAATCGAGCGCTCTGCCGCATGGAAGGGCCAGTATCATGTGTTGCATGGCAAGCTTTCGCCGATCCATGGAGTCGGTCCGGAAGATCTCAATCTCCAGAGTTTAAAGGCCCGGCTTGAATCTGGTGAGGTCACGGAATTTGTCTTAGCCTTGTCAAACGACATCGAAGGGCAGGCGACCTGCCACTATATCCAAGAAGAGATCGTCGGGCAGCGTCCGATCAAGGTCACTCGAATTGGCTTCGGCCTGCCCAGCGGCGGCGGTGTGACATACGCCGATTCAGTGACACTGCGCAGTGCGCTTGAGGGCCGCCGAGAGTATCACTAAGTCTTGAAGCGCGGGTGATGGCGTACGCACTCGAATAGCACGATCGATACGAAGATCAGCAGCATGCCGGCGAAGGCGACGCCTTTTGGGGCTGAGTTACTTAGGATCCAGTAGCCGATAAATGGAGCGAGTGTGCCGCGGAAGCCAGTGAGCGCCATATGAATGCTCATGTAGGACGATACTTTTTCGTGAGGCGCGATTTTAGTCACCCATAGACTCCAGATGATTTTGCCGCCGCCAGTGGCGAGTCCGACCAAGATCATTGCAAGCGTCAGCAGTATCATATTTTTGGTGAAAAAGAAGCAGGCAATGCCGAGCAAGAAGAAGGTATTGAGCAGGTTGCGCGTGGTAATGAAGTGTAGCTTATCGAATAGGCTACCCCATAGTTTAGTGCTGAGGATACGTGCAGCGGCTGGCACGACAACTAGCAAGAAAGCAATGGTGGTATTGTCGGCATTGATGCCGAATTTCGGGTTGGCGAGATATTCCACGCGGATCGGCATAGTGATGAGATTGCCTAACCCGAGCAGCATCCAGCTGCCCAGCAGATAACCAAAGAAACGGTCTTTCCACATCAGGCTAAAGTTTTGCCATGGATTGCCGACATGATCGGTGGAAAGCGGTACGCTGGGGATGCGGTTGGTAGCCCAGCCGCAGGCGGCTGCAGAGAGCACCATAATTACAAACAGCAGATGGTAATAATTGATCGAGCTGTCCAGCAGCCAACCGCCCAGCAGTGAGAATAATATCATACTCAACGCAGAGAGAATGAACGGTGTGGTCATGCGTTTGCCGCGCTCACGGGCAGGGTAGTTTTCCGCGTAGATTTGAATCATCAGCGGGCCTTGTTGCACGGTGGCCATTTGGCTGGTGATGATAAAAATGGTGAACAGGGTTAAGCTTTGAATGACCGTTGCGCCGACCATGAGTAGGGCGGCTAGCGAGAACATGTATGCCGAAGCCAAGCTGGGGCGAATTTGTCGTTTCGCGACGAAATAAAGTGTTAGCGGCGTGAGTAGAAAGCCAATCGGCCACGCCCCGGCGATGAACGCTTTATAAGTTTCTGGGGCGTCGAAATGGCGAATCGCTATCAATAGCGCAAAAGTCGACCAGCCAGCTTCGAGTATGCCATAAAAAGGTGCACGCAACACATCGTTACGATAAGTCGCAGCGGCGCGATGGCTGAAAGCTGAGGCCTGAGGGCTGAGATTTGAGTGCTGAGACATAAGAGGAGGCGTAAATGTTATATGGAAAACATCAGACCATTAAAATTGGACATTCAAAGTTGGACGTTCCCCCAACAGTGAGCTCAGAATTAAGTTGTTTCGTGCCTCAAGTCTCAGCTCTTCCAATTCAGCTCTCTGCTACTTGCTCCAATCAAGCATACGCTTGAGTGGTACGTAGGCTTGTTGGCGCACGTCTTCGTCCATCTCGATTTGTGGGCTCATGTCACGTAGGCAGTCGCGTAGCTTGACGATGGTATTCATCTTCATGAATCGGCAATCGTTACAGGCGCAAGTATCTGTGGGGCCCGCGATAAATGTCTTTTCGGGCGCTTCACGTTGCAACCGATGGATCATGCCTGTCTCGGTGATAATGATAAATTGCTGCGCTTCGTTGTTTTGGCAAAAGCCTACCATTTTTTCGGTGCTGCAAACGATGTCGGCATTATCACGCACGGTTTCGACGCACTCGGGGTGGGCAACCACTAACGCTTCTGGGAATTTGAGTTTGAGCGCTTCGATTGCTTGTTGGGTAAAGAGCACGTGCGCGTAGCACGAGCCTGGCCAGAGTTGCATCTCGCGGCCAGTTTGCTTGGAGACCCATTGACCAAGGTTTTGATCCGGCACGAACAGGATGTCGCGATCAGTCGGTACGTTTTCGATGATCGTCTTGGCGTTGCCACTGGTGCAGATCACGTCGCAGAGCGCTTTGACGGCTGCGGAGCAATTGATGTAGGCGACCACGTAAACATTTGGATTCGCTGCTTTGTAAGCGGCCAGCTTCTCTGCGGGGCAAGAGTCGGCGAGCGAACAGCCAGCATTCATATCCGGGAGGAGCACTGCTTTGCTCGGGTTAACGATCTTCGCGGTCTCAGCCATAAAGTGCACGCCGCAGAATACGATGCAATCGGCATCCGCCTCAGCTGCACGGTAGGCGAGTCCAAGTGAGTCACCGACATAGTCTGCTACGCGCTGGATCTCATCCACCTGATAGTTATGGGCGAGGATGACGGCGTTGCGCTCCTTCTTTAGTGCAAGCACTTCTTGTTGGATCGCAGAGAGAGGCCCTTCTTCGCCGTGACGCGGATTGAAGACCATCGGTTCGTAGTTAAGAGTGAGTGTTGCCATGCGGGTCGTTGGAAAAAGCCGATGAAGATCTAGCGAAGGCGCGATTAAGTCAAGCTGTGCCTGCGATGATACGACCTACTGACGTTGTGAGAGTGGTAGTAAGGAGTGAAAGGGGCGCCCGCACTGCTGCAGGCCAGCTTGATAAAAGCCTGAGCAAGCTCTGACGCCACGAACAGGAGCGATTCGCACTCACCTTATAAGTCTCTTACCTCAGTCCTCAAGTCTCTGGTCTAACTTAGCGACGCACCCAGCCCGACTGCGGTGAGGATTTCGAAGGCCTTTTGGCTGTGTTCGATCAGTTTGTCGAGATTGCGCAGGGTGAGCAGTTGAAAGCTCATTTCGCTCTCGCTGACTTTTATTTCGAGGTCGAGTGGAATGAGTCTGAGCTCGAAGGCGCTGCCGTCTGGCTCATAGGTGAGATATTGCGCGATCTCGTCAATATCTTCGATGGCATCGATTTTTTCGTCGATATTGATCGAGCCAGGAAATTCGACGATCAGGGTCTCGCAGTGGTGCGTGAAGCAGGCGTGAAAACGGTCGTCTCCGACGATCTCGGGATTGTGCAGCGCGACGATTGCGGTGGTCAGTTGATAATTCTTCGGATCTTCAGGACTTTGATCGATCCGCACTTGTAGGTCAAAGTCGGGCGTCTTTATACAGCCGAAGCCATCTTCGCAGGTGTAGTCGAATGTGCGCCGTTTGTAGCCAAACAGGCTGCGTATGTCGGTATAGAATTGATCGATCAGTTCTTTGACATTCTCATGGCCAATTTTACGTACAAAGGCTTGCGCTGCCGCGTGGTGACCGTCGGGCAGGTGATGGCTCTTTTGATAGCCTTTCAAGCGGCGCACGCGTCCCTCAACCATGCCAACGATGCGGCTTTGGAGGGCGGGGGAGTTACAATCTGGAGTTTCGGCGTCGATGGTGAAAAGGGAAGAAGGGAATGAGAGCGGGAAAAGTGGCAGGTGGAAAGTGGAAAGTGGGCTCTCTACTAGAAATCGTCGGCTAATTCCATTTCAGCTTAATATCCGCATCGTATTATTATCGCGGACAAGTAGTGCTTGTTTGAGCCATTGACCGCAATAGGAGTGTGGGCGACTCGCCCACATTGACCCTGTGTTGCTACAAAGGAGGGCGACTCGCCCACATTGACCCTGTGTTGCTGCAAAGGAGGGCGAGTCGCCCTCCCTCCTTTGCCCTTTTCCCACTAATCAACGAACAACCATAAAAAAGGTGGGATTGAGTCGATTACCTGCTGGGATCCGACTTCAGATGTGGCTTCATTCTAAGTTTCTTACTTTAACCCTTTACAAGCCGCTGCAAAAGCTGTGTTTTCCCCATCTTTTCCAACTTTCTCATGCAGAAAACACGTAAATCCATCGCCAAACGCTTCAAGAAGACAGGCACCGGTAAACTCTTGCGTCGCACGCCAGGGCACCGTCACCTCCTTCGTAATAAGAGTGTTAAGCAACGTCGCCGTGCAGGTCAAAGCAAACTGGTCGCTCCCGGCCAACGCGCTAACCTCATTCGCGGATTGCCTTTCGCTTAAGTCGAAGAACGTTTGATACTAAAACTCACGCTAGTCGGGTAACATGAAAATGGGCGACCCGACAGCGACCAAATCGAGAGATTATATAAAACATGCCTAGAGCAACTAATGGTCCGGCAACCTTAAAACGCCGCAAGAAAGTTCTGAAAAAAGCCAAAGGCTATTTCGGAAATAAATCACGTCTCTTTCGCTATGCGAAGGATGCAGTCGACCACGCGGAAGTTTACGCTTACCGCGACCGTCGCAAAAAGAAGTCCGAGTTCCGTTCACTCTGGATCGTTCGTATCAATGCTGCATGCCGTGCAAATGGCATCAACTACAGTCGTTTCATCCGTGGCCTCAAGGCTGCTGAGATCGATATGGACCGTAAGCAGCTTTCCGAGCTAGCGATTCACGATGAAGTCGCTTTCAACACTTTAGTTGAAAAGGCAAAAGAAGCGAACACAGCACCTGCTGCCTAAACTTCGGACTTAACATAAGTCTTTCTTAAGGCCGTCCCGTCTCGGGGCGGCCTTTTTTATGGCTGCTGCTTATTCAGTGGGGGAATCGAAACGTGAAAAGTTGTGACGTTACGGGACAGACTGCCTGGCCAGTTCGCCGAAGCCTAGAGGTCGAAGGACGGGAGTCTGTGTTGTCGGAGTGTGGGCGACTCGCCCACATCTGTGTATCCACCGCTCTCTGTCGCCGTGTAATTCGCTACGCGGCTACATTCGGACGACTCGGAGGTCGTCCCTCCCCGTTGGCTCGAGTCCTAATCGCATTTGCGCTCATAAAAAACCCGCCGTGTTGACGGGCGGGCTTCCGGGGAAGGGGTTTAGGAGCGCTTAGATCTTTTCGACGATCGCATCGGCAAGGCCGTAAGCGATGGCTTCTTTCGCGGTCATGTAAAAATCGCGGTCCGTGTCTTGCTGGATCTTTTCAAGCTTCTGGCCTGAGCTTTCTGCGAGGATCGCGTTGAGCTCGTCGCGCAGACGTTCCATTTCCATCGCTTGAATGTGGATATCCACCGCTACAGCGACCATTTGGCCGGAGATGAGCGGTTGGTGGATCAATACGCGTGAGTGCGGGTAGAGGAAGCGGTTGCCCTTGTCAGCACCGCAGAGCAGAATTGAACCCATGCTGGCGGCCATACCGGTGACGATCACTTTGATCGGTGAGCTGATCAGCTTCATGGTGTCATATACTGCCATGCCAGCTGTGATAGAGCCACCTGGAGTGTTGACGTAGAAGGTGATCTCTTTGCCCGGAGCGTCTGCTTCGAGATAGAGAAGTTTTTCGGTGATATCGCGAGCGGATTTATCCGAGACTTCGCCCCAAAGGAATACTTTACGCTCCTTGAGGAATGTTTCCTGGATTTTTGGGCCTGCGCCTTTGTCTGCGTCTTTTATTTTTTTGTCTGCCATGAGAATTATTTGGTATCGATTAAATGTGAAAAAAGAAAAGTTGGTAAGTGACTTAGCCTTCGATCTTATCGACGCGGCGTTGGTGGCGGCCACCTTCGAAATCAGCATCGAGCCAGATGCCGACGATCTTGAGCGCCATTGCTTCGGAAACTGGCCGGGCGCCGATGGAGATGCAGTTGGCATCGTTGTGCTCTTTAGTCATTTGCGCGGACCATTCGTCCCAGCAGAGGCCGCAGCGCACGCCTTTGACCTTGTTGGCGACAATGGCTTCGCCGTTGCCGCTACCGCCGAGCACGATACCGCAATCGGCTTTGCCTTCTGCCACCGCCTCAGCTGCAGGGCGGATGAAGTCGGGATAATCGCAGGACTCGGTCGAGTCGCAGCCACAATCGATGACTTGGTGGCCACGGTCGCGTAGAAATTGAATGATTGGCGCCTTGAGGGGAAACCCTGCGTGGTCGGTGCCGATGGAAATTGTGAGGGACGTTTTGCTCATTGGAAGCAAACAGTAAAAGCGTGCTGCGACGAGGAGGGCAATACGTAATCTAATGAAATACGAATCGGTTTATTTAGCTTTAAATAAAGCGGCATCCAGAATGGACCAAAGGTGTATGATCCAGCCGAGCAGGACGACCCAGAGAGCCGCGGCTAGGAGGAATTGGACGATGGCGATGAGTAGGCGGCCTTGAACGAGCTGCCCGAGTCCCGGAATGAAGAAGCTGCAAAGTGCGGCAATGACGTTGCCTGCGGATCCTTGTTGTGTCATATCGTTGGGAATTAAGAGGATGAATCAAAGTGGAAATTTGTTTTTGATCGAAGTATTCAGTGATTTCAAGCCCAGGTCTGGTCGGTTTTATTGAAATTCAGATGAAAAAAGAGTTGCTTCAGATCCTGAAGCACCTAACTTCCGCTCTTTTTTCAAAATCCAACAGAGAATTTTAGTATGGCAAGAGAACACGTAATGATCGAATGCACTGAGGCACGCGCCGAGGGCAAACCAGTATCCCGCTATATGACCAGCCGCGATAAAAAGCAGCAGCCAGATCGCGTTGAGAAAAAGAAGTATAATAAGTTTCTTCGTCGTCATACACTGCACCGCGAAATCAAGAACTAATCTTTTTTGGCATTTGTGCCTATTTTTGAAAACCCGCCTGAGAAGGCGGGTTTTTTTGTGCCTGTGTGTGGAGGGAAATGCTCCGTCATTTCCATTAGTTAAATCAGGATTCACTGAGTCTCTCGGTGGCAACGACGGAGCATTGCCCTCCACAGATTAAGACCTACTTGAGGCAATGCGGGCGACGCGGAGGTCGCCCCTCCCTGGATCCCATCATTCCGCCCACAAAAAAACCTCAGCTGAATCACTGAGGTTTTTGAAAGTTTATTTTTTTCTGGGCGATCGCTCGCTGCGCCAGTTCTCGCGGTGCTTTCGAATCCAGTCGAGCAGGGCACGTTCGAAACCAATGTCTTTACCCTTTTTTTCCGATTCAATCCATTTGTGACGAAGGATTTCTTCACGCTCTGCGAGGAACTCTTGATATAAACTGGAACGCTCTGCGAAGCCTTTGGAGGGCTTTGCGTTGGTGGTTGTGGGTGACATATCTTTTTTATCCTTACTCATTACAGGCAATTTGCCTTTGGGTTGAACGCTATAACTTAATACTTAATGACAAGGCTTTCGGTGGCTAGTTCAAAATTAAAACAATGTAGTTTTTACAAAAAACTATGCGTTTAATTGCTCGATGATCTGGCGGGCGACTTTGAAGAATTCCTTCGCTGCCACAGATTCGGGCTCGCTGACGACAATCGGGATGCCGTTGTCGCAGCCGATACGAATCGAGGGATCGATTGGTATTTCGCCCAAAAGTGGCGTGCCGAGACTGTTTGCAGTACTTGCGCCGCCACCTTCACCAAATAGCTGCTGGCGTGTGCCATCTGCGTTTTCGAGGTAGCTCATGTTCTCGACTACGCCAAGATACGGCACGTTGACCTTTTCAAACATGCGCGCGCCGCGTCGAGCTACATTGGATGCCGCTGGCTGAGGCGTCGTCACGATCACTGCACCGTCGAGCGGGATGGTTTGCACTAAAGAGAGCTGTGCATCGCCAGTGCCTGGTGGCAGGTCGACGACGAGAATTTCCAATTCACCCCAATTCACGTTTTGCGCGAACTGTTGAATGGTCTTCATGATCATTGGGCCACGCCAGACGACTGGAGTGTCCTCGTCTACTAGGAATCCCATCGACATGGTGCTCACGCCGAAATTTTCCAATGGTACGATTAAGTCGTTTTCGATTTCTGGGCGTCCGCAGGCGCCGAGCATCAAAGGGATGGAAGGGCCATAAATGTCGCAGTCCATAATGCCGACGCCAGCCTTGCCGTCTGCTGCAAGCAGGCGTTGTAGTGCGCAGGCTAGATTCACGGTGACGGTGGATTTGCCGACGCCGCCCTTGCCGCTGGCGACTGCGATGGCGTATTTCACCTTCTGCATGGCGGCGCTGTTAGTCGGCGTGCTACCGTTGGCTCCGCCAGTCGGACTGGGCTGATTTTTTGGCTGGGAAATCTCCATGCGGATTTTGACGTCGAGTATTCTATCGAGGGCGCCCACTGCGGACTTAATGTCGGCAGCAATTTGCTCGGGAATTTTCGTGTCTGCGGTCGTAATTTCGACGCTGATCAGGGCTTCGCCATCTTTAAGGTCGACGTCTCTGACGAGGCCAAAGGAGACGATGTCACGGCTAAACCCTGGGAATTTGACCGTCTTAAGAGCTGCTTTGATGCTTTCTATGTCCACTGTATTTTTTGGTTGAAGAATTGAGCAGAGTGGAACTCTCTGGCTGCGACTCAACACGAATCGAATAAATATTCGCAAAAGAGTCGGTTTTGTTGAGGATGCGTAGGCGGATCTCAATTCTATCTTATTACGCAGGCGCAGCTTCTGAACTTTGCTACGCCTCCCAATGATTAAAAAATATTTATTGAAGTGGATTTGCGTTTGCGGTTATTGCAAGCCTACGACTATTTATTATAAATGCGTATATTTCATTACTTTTTGCTTCTTATTGCTTCGTTTTCTTTGCTGACGACTGCTGTTTCGGCTCAGGTGATTGATATTGGCGATGCTGTTCGCCAAGGTGAGGGGCGTTTGGCAATTGCAGTGGACAGCACCGATGCAGCGCTAGCGAAGTTGGCACGACGGGCGTTTGCTCTGCATGGCGGTTATACGGTGACGACCGCAGCGAAGTCGGCTTACACCTTCCAAATCGAGCGTGCTAGTGGCTCGTCGGTGACGCTTACGATTGGCTCTGGCCAGCCAGTGCAGGAACAGTTGCGCCGCGTGGTGCCGGGGCGCAATTTGCAAAACGCTACCCTTCGCGCCTGCGATCTGGCGGTTGAGGCAACTTTGCATACAAAAGGGTTCTTTGCGGGTAAGTTGGCCTTTATTGGTAAGCAGCGTGGTGTGTCCGAGGTATATACGAGTGACTTGTTGTTTAATCGTGTACGTCCGTTAACTGCGGATCGTGCGTTGGTGACTGGTCCTAGTTGGTCGCCAGATGGCACCAAGCTGCTTTACACGACTTATTATAAAACAGGTTTTCCTGATATTTATATGATTGATCTGCTGAGTGGTCGTAAGATCCCAGTGGCGACTTATAAGGGCACGAATTCTGGTGGCGAGTATAGCCCGAATGGGCGGAGTATTGCGATGTCGCTCTCGAGTGCCGGTAACGCAGAGATTTTTGTGGCTGCATCAATCGACAGTAAGCCGCGTCGTTTGACGATAAATAAAAGCTTAGAAACGTCGCCGACATGGTCTCCAGATGGTCGCCGTTTGGCCTTTACTTCGGATGCCCGTGGAAAGCCTCAGATTTATGAGATATCTGCCAATGGTGGACCGATGCGTCGCATCCCGACCAATGTCAGTAGCTATTGCTCCGAGCCGACATGGAACCCTATTAAAGAGAACTTGATCGCCTTTACTGCGGCGGTGAGCGGTGGTTTTCAAATCGCGTTGTATGATTTTAAGACTCGTTCGAGCCAGATTTTGACCACCGTGTCACAGTCTGCGGTCGAGCCAACATGGATGAATGATGGTCGTCATTTGGTGTTCACACAGCGTCAAAACGGGCGAATGCGCCTGATGTTGCTGGATACTGAAACCAAAAAAGTTAGTTCGCTGCACGTGCCAGACTTTGGTGATGCGTCGTCGGCGAGCTTCGTTTATTAATAGTAGGCGACTTGCTTTAGCTGGTCGCCCGGATGGTTGATTTGGTCGCGTTTGTTGCAGTCGATCCGCCAGCTAAAGCAAGCGGACTACGACATAGAACTTGCTCGGGGTGAAGTGGCATGTTTAATTGTCGTTGTGTTTGATGGTGCTCAGTCTGTCTTTCCTCCGATTGATTGCTGGTCGGGCACCATGCGCGGCGTCTATTACGATCAACTTCCGCATTGGGTTGTTGATCGCGGTTATTATTCACTGATGTTTCGCTGCCGAGGTAGTTTACCCGATGCGGTGCTGTTACGCCTTTCTGAAATCAATCAGAATCAACAGGGGATTGTCACGCGCGATCAACAGGCATTAGAGCAACAGCGTCGCTCTTTCAAAATACTAGAAGCGTATTTGGATCGGTCGCAGGGCTTTGCTCCGTTCCATGACGATGCTGTGCGAGGCGCTTTTCATGATTATTTGCAGGAGTATGATGTGGGAGGACTCAGGTTTCAGCACTGGGTAATTATGCCGAATCACCTGCATTTGTTAACTGCCCCGCTGAATTGTGAGCGTATTGAATGTTTCAAGAGTGCGATGACGCAGTTCAAATTGCGTTCGACCCAAATGTTGAATCGAACACTTGGACGTCGGGGGGGATTTTGGCAGTCGCATCAATATGATCGTTGGGTGCGTAATGAACGTGAGTATCATCGGTGGCAGAAGTATTTTAAGGACAACCCAGTGAAGGCTGGCTTGTGTCAGCAGCCAGAGTGTTGGGTAGGTTTGCAGTAGGCGACTGGTCGTAGGCGCCTTGCTTTAGCTGGTCGCTCAGATGGTTGATAGGGTCGCGATGGTTGCAGTTGGGCAGCCAGCTAAAGCAAGCTGCCTACGTTGTAGAACAGGGACGTTGCTTTTCACGTAAAAGCTGTCCTATCTTGTCGGCATGAATTGGAAAAAAGTCCGTGAGTTTGAGGAGATCATTTATGAGAAGTGCGATGGTGTTGCGAAAGTGACGATCAATCGCCCGCATCGGCGTAACGCATTTACCCCGGATACCGTATCCGAGATGATCGAGGCTTTCACCGATGCACGTGAAGATACGTCAGTCGGTGTCGTGCTCCTGACAGGATTTAACCCACAGACCGACGGTAAGTTCGCATTCTGTGCGGGCGGCGATCAAAAGATTCGCGGCCATAAAGAGGGCGGCTATATTGGCAAAGATGGTGTGCCGCGCCTGAACGTGCTCGATTTGCAGAAGCTGATCCGTTCGATGCCGAAGGTGGTGATCGCGCTGGTTGCCGGCTTTGCTGTCGGCGGCGGGCATGTGTTGCACGTGGTGTGCGATATGACGATCGCGGCGGATAATGCCGTGTTTGGTCAAACTGGACCCAAGGTCGGTAGCTTCGACGGTGGTTTCGGTTCGAGCTATTTGGCGCGTATCGTCGGCCACAAAAAGGCGCGCGAGATTTGGTATTTGTGCCGTCAATATAATGCGCAAGAGGCGCTGGATATGGGATTGGTCAATAAGGTCGTACCTTACGAGGAACTCGAAGCCGAAGGATTTGAATGGGCGCAGCAAGTAATGAATCATAGCCCACTGTCGATTCGTTGCCTCAAGTCGGCGTTCAATGCGGATGTCGATGGTCAGCAAGGCCTACAAGAATTGGCGGGTAATGCGACGATGCTCTACTATCTCACCGAAGAGGGCGAGGAAGGCCGCAAAGCATGGAACGAAAAGCGCGAGCCCAATTTCAGGAAATATCCTTGGCTACCGTAGCGGGAAAGTAGAAGCGACACTCTTGTCGCTTTTGCTGTTCAGTATTGTCCTCCTGGCATAAAGCCAGTCGCTACGAAGAGTTGTAGCGAGCGGGTTTATCCCGCGATTTTCAGTGGTATTCTGAATGCGGACGAGGCAGAGCTCGTCCCTCCACTACAATTGCACATCCACCGCGCTCGATGTGCGGCAAGCTTTAGCGCGAGCTGCATCGATCGTCTCGGCGCGGGCTAGGGCCACGCCCATGCGCCGCTTGCCGTTGACCGCTGGCTTGCCGAACAAGCGTAGCTGTGTGTCGGGTTCGCTGAGTGCTTGTTGCAGATTGCCGAAACTGACTTGCTCCGACTTGCCTTCGACCAGAATCACCGATGAGGCGCTGGGGCCGAATTGGCGAATACTGGGGATTGGTAATCCCAGAATGGCGCGGGCATGAAGTGCAAATTGGGTTAAGTCCTGCGAGATCATGGTGACCATCCCCGTATCGTGCGGACGTGGGGAAACTTCGCTAAAGATCACGGTGTCGTTCTTGACGAAGAGCTCGACACCGAACAGTCCATAGCCGCCGAGGCTGCTTGTGACGGCTTCGGCCATTTGCTGCGCACTATTGAGTGCGGCCTCGCTCATGGCTTGCGGTTGCCAGGATTCGCGGTAGTCGCCATCGACTTGAATGTGGCCGATCGGCGCGCAAAAGCTGGTGCCATCGACGTGACGAACGGTAAGTAGGGTGATCTCGTAGTCGAAATCGACAAATCCTTCGACGATGACCTTACCCTTGCCAGCGCGGCCGCCTTCTTGGGCGTAATTCCAGGAGGCTTCGATGTCGGCTCCTGTTTTCACGACGCTCTGACCTTTGCCGGAAGAGCTCATGATGGGCTTGATCACGCAGGGCATGCCAATTGCGTGAATCGCAGCGGTAAAGTCTTCCAACGTGTCGGCGAATTGATATGGCGAAGTGAGCAGACCCAGCTCTTCGGCTGCGAGGCGGCGAATGCCTTCGCGGTTCATCGTGAGTTGGGTGGCGCGAGCGGTGGGGATGATGGTGGCGATGCCGTCCCGTTCAATCGCAGCGAGTGTATCAGTGGCGATGGCTTCGACTTCGGGTACCACGAAGTCGGGATTCTCTGCTTCGATCACAGCGCGGAGGGCGTCGCCGTCGAGCATGGAGATAACATGTGAGCGGTCGGCCACTTGCATGGCTGGTGCGTCGGCATACGCATCGACGGCGATGACTTCAACGCCGTAGCGTTGTAATTCGAGGGCGACTTCTTTACCCAGTTCGCCTGAGCCGCAAAGCAGCACTTTTATTGCCGTAGATGTAAAAGGTGTTCCGATGGTAGACATGTGACGAGTTAATGACAGGTGAGGTTCGGCTTCAACTCAAACTTGCAAAT